>Ga0214544_1004502_pt1 | contig 27973 bp, 28 predicted proteins | sample CNSS3metaG_FD_160074 | JGI IMG/M metagenome (GOLD analysis project Ga0214544, IMG submission 160074) | Root nodule microbial communities from cowpea collected in UCLA plant growth center, Los Angeles, California, USA - CNSS3 | ecosystem: Host-associated > Plants > Roots > Nodule | place: USA...
TTTACACACACTAGACAACCAAATCAACCACCAAAATTTAAACAAACACAAAGAAAAAGTGTTCATTGACCAAACATATCATACAAACAACACACATCACCAACAACCACATGGAAAGCCAACAATAAATTAATCCCACAACAATAATATTTACACACACTAGACAACCAAATCAACCACCAAAATTTAAACAAACACAAAGAAAAAGTGTTCATTGACCAAACATATCATACAAACAACACACATCACCAACAACCACATGGAAAGCCAACAATACATTAACCACAGATCAATAAACTTTGCATACACACACGCCAACAAAATCAAACTCCCCAAATGAGTCAAACTTTCAAAATTAAATTACATCATTCTCTACCCATTCCAATCCATTATACTACCGAAATATGTAACCTTTGGGTTAAATAAATGAAATGTTGCAACCTTTATGTTCAATGTCATGAAAAACAAACTTAAGCTTGTTTAACTTTCGACCACTCTGTTCCAAAACATTTTCGAACAAAATAAGGGTTTTGGAAGGAGGAACACCTTTCAACGAATACGCAGGGGGATAAGAGGTGTAATGGGCTCACAGAAGGGTTCAATGGTACGGTGGACACGATGAAATGGTTTTTGTCGACGACTTCCGGTACTCACGGTCTCTGGTAACCCACCCACATGGCTGTAATGTGTCAAACTTTCCACCACTAGTCTGCAGTACTTCACTTCTTTCACTCTTTCGTTGTCTGCAATGGTTGTTCCTCTCTTCTTCCTTTGCAACACTCGTTCTCTCTCCATCTCTATCTCCACCATTGGTCGAAACTCTCTGTATTTCGGTCTCTCTTTCTCTCACTTTCTGCCCACACTACTCCAAACGTTTACTATTTTTCGCTCTTTTTGTGTCTCGTGTTACTCCGACAAGAATGTGGAAGCACTTCGTTTTCTCTCTCACTGTCTCCAAAAGTTCCTTGTTGTTCTATGTCTTTCACCCTTTCTCTCTCTAATTCACTTCTCTCTTTCAGTTTACAAATAAACCAATCCCGCACGTGTAACAGTTGCCATATTAAAGCATTTTGTAATACAAATTTTAAAACTCAGTGGCCATGTCAGATTTGTCAAAATCGTTTAAAAATTTTTGTTCAAATATCATTTTCGTTATATATTATTACTTTTTTAAAATTAAACTGTTTATCACCTAAGTTTTAATTTAAATAGATATGAAACAAATAAATATTCTAAAATCATGCATCTATTTTTATCTTTTTTAAATGACATATGCAAATTAATAAGAACATTTTCAATATTACTTCTGTCAGATCTGCTATTCATTCTCATTTTTTATGTCTTCTCACTCATGATTTTTCATTGATCAATACTCTTATTTTATAAGATTTAGATTATTTCTCTGTTGTTCATTACTTCCAACATATCCTACCAAAAAGAAAGCAGGAGGAGTTTTTAATTTTTGTTGATGCAATTTGAAATTGTATTGAACTATTGATAGTGAATGTTTCACTGGTTATGAGAAATTTAGTCATGTTTATGAGAATTTAAACCTCCGATAGGTTTTGAACCGTAAATTCATGTGTGCTTTTGGGAGTAAAAACCACTATTTCTTTTCTTGCTTTGGAAGCATTGTTGCATTCTAATTTTCGAGACCCGGTTTAAGGAAACCTTGATTGTTCATCTTTCACGTGGTTTTGAGTCATAAATCCTAAAAAAGTTTCGAGCCATTCTTCTTTGTTATCGTTCTTGGACCTTTCTTCTTGCGCTAGAGGGTTTTCCTTTTGTGGGTGTTCATCTTCCATGACTAACCCATGTGTTGCTCCTTGTTTTATCTCACATGTAATGATAGCTTGCCATCTCCTTCTTCCCTAGCGTCGCGATGATGGAGCAATGAAGGAGTTTCACCGCGACCGCTAGCCAACATCAAAGATGTTGAATAAGCTAGGGGCACCTCATTCCTAAATTCAGTTTGTAGTTGTTGATTTTAGATTGTTGTCATTGAACAACATTAGTTACGAAGTTCTGGATAAAGGCATGATTTTAGCATTTACGAAGAGGTGACAACGTGATACAAACACATTCCACATTCTAATTTGCGGTATGAAAATCACATTGGCTGATATGTCGACATTGTTGCGTATTCCCATTGTGGGACAATTTTGTTTGTATGGTATGTTGGATTTTGCTAGTGCCTCGAGCATATTAGTGGAGTTGTTTGGGGTAGATATTGGTGATGTAAATATAGGGATTAGACACTCTCGTGTTTGTAGTGTGAGATTGAGTTGGCTTCGAGAGGTTTATGAAAAGAGTTTTATTCAACAAAGATGGGATTGTTGCAACAAGGGCTTACATATTACATCTAGTCGGATGCATAATATTTGCAGATAAAGTGCCATATCAATTAGTATGTCCTACTTGCAGTTATTCCACAATCTATAAATGTATGGTTACTACTCATGGGGAGCTGCAACACTTACCTATATGTATGACCAGTTAAGGGATGCTTGTAGACTAACACCATTGTAACTACTAGCAATGTCATATCTCATATCAAGTATAGTCATCCATTTGTCTACAGTTGCTTGTAAAGTAAATTTGTATAATTAATTGTTTAAGCGTATTAAAATTAGTAGTTATCAATGTCATGTTGTCAACTAATAACGATCGTTTGAGTTGCTCCACCCGTTCAAACCCATTAAGCATTGTGGGGTATTCATCATGTTATTATCATAATTCTTTAAATAAGTTTATATGAACAAGCAACCAAAACTCTTTACCCATACCCAACAATGTAGCAATACATTGATAACCACAATGACCATTAACTTTCACATCAATCACATCAACTATGTAAGGTGACAAATGTCATGAAATTGATCCAACATGGGAATTCCTTGATGCTTCATGACAACTTTCAATTTATTCTTTTGCTTAGTAGATTTCAATGTATTGAACTATCATGCACAGAGTGAAGGGCATCGACATGCTCAAAATATGATGGGTCGCGCTTTGTGGACCTGCTTTCTTGGGCTCCTATTTTTTAACCTTCTCTACCAGTGGACACATTGATATGAAATTTCATGTAACTTGTTTTTTATGCTAATCTTACCACCTATGTAGCCTTCTTTGAAACGACTCAAGATGACATCAAATTCCAACTAAATTGATAACTCTGAAGATGTATAAGATGAAATCATATCAGAAAAAATTAGTTTGGTCCACATAACATGAACTATGTTCAATGGTATCATACCCGATACACATCTAACATGTTCACAGGCACATGGTAATCCATGAATACGTCTCAAAATACAACCACAACGTTAACTATTAAAACCAACATGTTTAACCCGATCATACTCTTCATAAATGTGAATCAAACAATGTTTAGAAATAAATCCAACCAGTTTTTTGTCCCACAAGGTGTAGACTTTGATCAAATAATGTCTTAATTTCTTTATGTTGAAGTCTTATGACGTTGTTTACTACGTCATAACATGTGCACAAATCTCTCATACTATTTTGTAGAACTCACTTTAAACTCCAATTAACACTTTCAACCCTGCTTATATCAAAATCCAACAACACCAAATTAATTACAACATTTACACCAATAATAAGATCAAGTAAGGTATATTGACATACTTATTTGTTGTATTTCCCATATGCATAACATGGTCAGTCCATGCCTTAATAAATTTCTACACATACATCATTTACATATTCAAAAAATAATGGTCATGATGAACAAACCATTTCAAACACCTATGAAAAGCTTCAGAATCATCACAATCAACAAAAGTTCCCCAAGCATCCATCAAAACATCTCAATTATCAACATAGTTGACTAACATTTTGCATTTTAACTCTAACATTCTTATTAATGTGGAACCAACACAAAAGATTGGATGCTTCAAGAAAAACAATGATAATTGCATTTATTAAAACAAGATCTCTATTAATGACAATGACTGGAGACACACAAAAGCAACCCTCTAAGTTCAAGTGTCCAAATAAAGTTATTTTCTCTTTCACTTGCTAATAACATAAAGGCAATAGAAAAAAGACAATAGAAAAAGTCAATCACATGGATGTCACACCTACAATTTCAAGTAAAGGCAACTTATATTTGTTGGTATTGTAAATGCTTTCCATCAACAATACAATATTAAAAGCATTTACCAATTTAACTTAATAAGGGTGTGTCCAAAAAATATCATTCACAACTTGAGAAGACTCACTACATCTACCGTAGTGACTATAATTATCACGCTCTAACAAAAACATTAGCTATTGGAATTCAGTTATGCATCTTCTTATTGATCTCTTGTATGTATATCAAGCATTGTACAATTGATCAAACGTCATTATTTCCTTTTAACGGGAGTAATATGTTGGTTAGTTTCATCATACTTTTGGTCATGTCAATTATCATTAACTACTTATTCATCTTCAATCTCCTCTAAACCCAACCTTCTCCATTACAATTCGGTTTACCACAAGGGACAATTACACTTTCTTGTCCCGGTTATAATAATATTCAATCCCTATTTGTATTTTCTATACTTACCTCTTCTTTCACTGGTTATAGTAATATTCAATCCCTATTTGTATTTTCTATACTTACCTCTTCTTTCACAACCTAACAACACATAAATTTTCCTTTTCCACCGCCTATTGTGTCAAACCTTAAAACTAATATTACAAAATCAAGACCAAGTGCAACCCTACACACCCATTCATTAATCATCTCAAGTCCTAAATACCTACACATAAATTACAACATAATACATTTCCTGTCACTAATTTCTAAAACTTACATTCATTTCAACTAACCTCATCAGCTGTAAATGGCACAAGGCAATCCCTCTAACTAATTAATCTTCACTTTTCCAATATATTACTCCACCTATTAAGTTAGTTCAAATAACACAATAAATTTTACTCATTCACATACCGGATTTTATAATTCGATACGCATATTTGCATGCCAGATTGTATTCCCAATTAATATTACGAATTATACAATTCCGTACGTGAAAACACATTACGGATAAATGATCCGTTAATGAAATAATACTTCCTATTCCTCCACCAATCATTCTTTTGCATATCATAAACTTTGCATAAAAAGGAATAAAAAATGGAATGATTAATTTAAGTTCAGTACAGAACACCTCAACTTGAAATGAGATAAATTTAACGAAGCGTATATTGTATTTTGCCAGATCTTTCTCCCATCTTTCTGCTTCTGTACCTTTCAGCGTGAGAAGAAGCCTTTATCTCATTGATCAGGGCAGAATATATAGTACCGCAATCTGGTAGTGAATGTGTAACACCACTTAAAAGAATAAGCAGAGGCAATTAGGAGTAACTTTAGCATGCAGCAAAACTTTTTATGTCTTCAGATCCTCAGACATTGCAGAAGGTATACAGTGTGTGGTGAGGATATCTAAGGTTGCAGCCTTTGCAGTACTGGTTTTTAACACTACTATCTGGCAGAAAAAGGGTATTCAGAATTTCAAATCAGTCATGTCAGCAAAACCTTTATAGCAGACTATATTCATTTGATAGATTTAATTTGAATAAGCAGAAGAGAATATAATTTATAATAGATATGTCCAATTTCTTTGAAATTAAAAAAGAAAAGACTATTAGAATCTTTCCATCTCTCTTCCTCATCTGAATAGTTTCACAAGATCTTCTTATATGCAATGTTAAGAAAGAAAACAACACACGCAAGGTTAATAAAGTAATCTTCATATGAATTAGTACCTTTTTATTTATAATAGTTCTTTAACTCGTTAGGATTAGTAAGTATGGTAACCATATGTTAAATAGCCGTATTAATCGTAGTCACCTGCATGCCTAGGTTAAGGCCCCAATTGCAACCTCAAGGGCAGTGTTTAGTTTCACACCCACTAGATATTAGATATGTGATTAAAATAAAGTTAATAAAACTTAGACAATCCTAACTTCACAAGTTGATTTTGAACAATTAAGATTTAGATCCCAAGCCTAAATTCTAAGACCATAAAAACAAACAATTTTCTTTCGAACAGAATAAGTTAGGGGCATATCTATATTTAACATGAGGGGCACAATGAACCGACTGGAATATGTCGGTGAGGAAAAACCTGTTGGTATTCCAGATCAAACTTTAGATATTCACCATCACAGCTCTCTACCATCGTGGCCAAGTTCTTCAGATTCTTCACAGGTTTACCATTGAAAGCAAGAACCTACACACGCAAAGAACAAAACTTAATAGACACTACAATAATATAAAAAGGTAATATCTGCATGATATTCTCTAACCTGAGTGTTTACTATCTCCTCATATCCAATATTGATGTCAGACACAAGAACCTAGCAATATAGCACATTTCAAGTATGAGCACCTCTAAAGCTGGTGATAGAATGGTAATAAACAAACAAAAAGGTCATCAAGGGAAATCAATACAGAAACCTGAGAAACAACTACAAGCTGTTCATCAACAGACTGCGCCATAGAATGTAGATGCTTTTCGAGAAGCTTCACCGGTGCATCAAACTCATAATCCTTACCATACTGGATATAAGTAAAACAAACCAGAAATTATAATAATAATGATTATAAACTAAAATACAAGATAGTCAAAACATACAAATTCCTACAACAAACAAACATATCTGTTTCACATTCTTACAAACAATTTGTGCAGCCAAAAACCCAATGCATCTATAACAATGGTAGTTTTATCGCAAATCGTATCGCATATCGTATCGCATATCGAAAAACTTATTTTTTGTTTCGCGAATCAAAAGATTCATAAACATTTAAAAAACTCAACATAAGACATACAAACATGTAAAAATGTAACTAATAATAACAACCACATTAAAAAAAGAGGTTGCATATTAAATTTTAGGTGCAATGACGGTTTCTAGAGTCACTTTTTTACAGTGCAATGGTAGTTTTAGAGGGAGTCACCATTTACTAACTGGGCTTTAAAATGTTTTAAACTAAATGGGCTAAAAATTTAGGTTAAAAACAGGTCCCAATTCCAACTCACTAAAAAGCTCTGGTAGGCTTAGAATAAACTTAAATGAATTAGCGGTTAGAGTCTTAGCAGTAGTTAATGAGTTAGTCACCGTGGATAGTTAATGAGTTGGTCGTGTGAATGGTTAATGTACTACCCGTTGTGGGTAATTAGTGTACTAGCCGTTTATAACAGTTTTAGGTACAATGATCAAAATTATGAATCTATAAATTGTATTGTGAAATTATATGAATGAACAACAACAAGGGAATCAAGTTTTTCCACAAGAATAGAGCGTTGTTGTCTACAAAGTGGTATCAATAGTGAGATGGTCAATTTTACAAATAGTGTACACTTGCCCAAGTTGACAAAGGCAGTCAACTATGACAATTAGAGTCTCAAAAGGAAGGCTCTTCTTGGCTCCCAAGAAAATTGGGAGGTGGCTGAAGATGGTTTTGATGAACCAACACTACCACAAATTGGTCAAATGCCCAATTGAAAGCATTGAAAGAAGCGTGTGTGAAGGACAAGGCAGCTTTGTTCATCCTCTACCAAGCTATTAACGAGTCCAACTTTGAGAAGATTACAAATGCCAAATCTTCAAAAGAAGTGTGGGATATTTTAGAGAAGGCGTATAAAGGGAATGACCGAGTGAAACAAGTCGGCTTCAAACACTCAGGGGCAAGTTAAGGAGCATGAGGATGAAGAAGACTAAAGGAGTAGCCAAGTACATTACCCGGATAGAAAGCGTGGTGAACCAACTTGCTAGAAACGAAGAGACTTTGCCTAAGCCAAGTTATGGAGAAGATCATGAGGTCATTGACAAACGACTTTGAGAATGTGGCGTGTGCGATTGAGAAGTCCAAGGACCTATCAACACTTACAGTTGAAGAGCTTGTCGGGTCCCTTGAGGCACACGAACAACGAAAGAAGAAGTAGGAGCCACTTGATCAATTACTCCAAACGAAGATGTTAATTAAAGATGAGAAAGCTCAGAACACTCAAGGCAGAAGATGATACCAAGGAGGTATAGGAAGCGTTCTTGGTGGTAGAAGCTAAGGACAAGAGAAAAAACAGTCCGGTCAAAAAAATTGGCACAAAAGAGGACGAGGTCCATGGAGAGAAGGTTGGTCGAGCAACTCAAATGTTTAATGCTTCAAGTGTGGCAAGTATGTTCATTATGCAAAGGATTGTTACTCAAACAAGTGTTTTAGTTGTGGTAAGGTTGGACATTTTGTCAAAGATTGTCGATATGGGAATGGAACAAAAGAGACAACCAACCTCGTAGAAGAAGAAATGTAGCTCGGGGGTCGAGCACAAGCAAACAAAGTACTCGACAAGAAGACTAATTAGCATGGAGAACTCAAGACAAAGGCTAAGTATAGTTGATCCCTCGACAAGACAGTCGAGTAACATGGATAGGTCGACAAGGCAACCAAGTAGGTTGCATGGACTAGTGAGACATGCAAATAGCCCGGACGGGGTGGTGGAGCGTGTAGATACCCTAAACAACATGGTGGAGTATGAGGCAAGCTCAGTTAGCTTGGTGGACGCCTACACAGCTCGACTAAGTCAATGGAGCAAGTGGAGTAGTCAGATAGCTAAGTGAGGCATGTGAAAAGCTCGAGTAGCTCGAAATTCGAAGAAGAGTTTGTAATCCAAAGGTTAGAGATTGCAAAAAGTGATTTGCAACAAAGTTGAAAAAGAGGTTAGAGGTAATGCAATTTTACAAACAAGCTTAGATAGAAGGAAACAAATTTTGCATAAGCGACGCTTGGAATTTGAATAAGATGTTTCAAATTTGCAAGATCAGTTGCAAGTAGAGATGGATCTGAGAGCTGCATTAGAGGTGCAAGATGAGGAGTGACAACTTGCAATGAATGAGTAGATAGATGCCACTAAGCGCAACAATACGTGGGAATTGTCTATCCCTTAAAAGGAGGTCAACCTATTGACAAGAATCTTGTTAAAAACAACTTGGCTATTAAGATAGTAAGGAACCCAATGAGTAACAAGTCAACCAAATAGAAAAACAAGTTGGCCAAAGAGAAGATCAAGTCGACTACGGAGAGAGTAGAGAACAAGCAGACTACAGTGAACCTAGGCAGTCCAACACTTACGTGTGACCCAAAGTGAACCTAACCATCTTGTCTTTTATCATCATTCAATTGTTGGAAGTATCTACTTGATAGTGTATGTAGAGAACATTGTTCTTAAAGTTAGCAATCAACATGGCATCATCAAACAAAACAACACCTTTGCAATGTTTTCAAACAAAAGATCTAGGCACACTCATACTTCTTAGGGATTGAGGTACCACAATCCAACAATTGAATCAACCAAAACAAAAGGAAGTATACATTAGATGTTTTAGAGGAAATTGGGATAATTGCCTTCCAAACCCATTGCCATACCCATGGTTCCCAATGCCAAACTTCTATCAAGTAAGAGGGAGGCACCTTCAGATCCTAGGCGATGTAGGAGACTAGTTGGATAACTGAACTACCTTAGCCACTCATCCTAACATCTCCTTCGCGATCAATGTAGTCAGCCAATTTCTTAATTCTCCATGTGTAGGACATTGGGATGCAATCATTTACATTCTGAAGTACATTAAAGGGGCACCAAGAAAAATTGTTATACAAACACTAGTCATACTCAATTTTTGGGATACTGTGCATATTGGATGTGCTCACCTTGCTAACAAGAGATCCACTTCCAAATATTATGTCTTTATTGGTAATATCTTGATCTCATGGAAAAACAAGAACCAAGATTTGGTGGCAAGATCTATTGCAAAATTAGAGCACATAGCAATGGCTTCTACCTTGTGAGCTTATTTGGCTCAAACAATTTCTTATATGACTCATTTGTGATAGCCAAGTTACTCTTCATATTACCTCAAATTAAGTATTTCACAAGACCAAACACATCAAGATGCCACTCAATTTGTTAATTCTAATGATCGGTTGATAGACATCTTAACCAAACCATTGTGGGGCCCTAGGATTGACTAGGTATGCTATAGCTTGAGGGGAAGTGTTAGATATACTATAGATATATTTTGTATATGATCTTGGGTCCAACCCATTGTAATGCTTTGTGCAATATATGAATATTAGTTCTTCGGCACTTCTTAGACACAAGGGGTTTATATTACATGAATGTGTACTATTTCTCTCAACATATATAACCAATTCATCAGCTATGAGTTTCATAAAGTGTAAAAGTCCCCAGAAGTGTCATATGTTCAAAACAAACAATTTCATTATGGCAGTGACAAAAGAAAAAATGTGAACTCAATCCACACAATAGCAAACAATTGTTTGCTTACAGCACCCAATAAAACAGAAGAAAATTAGCCAGAAAGAGAAGATATGATATGTGGCAGACAAAACAGAAGGATATGGGATTCAGCATATTCGTACAAACAGTATATACAAAAGCAGAAACAGCATGCACTAAAGATAACTACTCACCTCAGAACGAAGATAGGGGACAGAAACAGCAGTAAAAACAAATCCAGCAATGATGTAATACGAGGGAGGCCTGCCTTTGATGTGTGCTGGAACAAGTCGCTTATGAGTTGAAAGTTTAATGTTAAATTCGAGTATCTGTGAATTCCGAAGAACCTTTACTTGAGCTCTATCCCCAGTGTACTTCTGTGAAACAAGGTAACTGAAACCAATGCGCTCCCCGTGCCTGAATGGAACTACAAATTTATCCCAGAATTAGATTTTAGCTCTGAAGAACTATACAAACTACTAGTACTTAGGCTATAGTTGATTGTGTTAAAAACAAGGTTCAAGAGAAGTTTAGCACAACACAACAATGGTTTCCATTGGTGCAATGAATTAAAATTTATGGAAAATACATTAATATAAATATCTTTTTCAACATCAATTCTTAACATAGAGTATAATTAGTGATACCTTTAATATCTTATTTTGCATTGCAAACAAGGTTTTCAAATGTTCCACAAACAACCATTACACTTGACACAATTGATGTATGAGTAATGTCAGCAATCATATTTTATTCTTCCATATTTAGCAAATTGTAGTTGAAGTGTATAACATCAATATCTCTTAACCATATGGATCCAATTATATCCCTAAATAATAAGGATCTGATCACATTAAGTGTTGTTATTATATTTTCAAAAATAGTTTTCCAATCTTGTATAAGGTTTTCAAATGTCTCAAATGCGAGTGGACACCAGAATCATACAGATCGACAGCTTTCATCACATCAGAACTTTTTATAAGTTATGACTTGTGAGTAAATATTAAGTGTTTATAACTGAGGTAATTGTATATCACCACCAGGCTATGATAATTGTTCATATGAATTTGATATATTTCCAGTTACTAAAGTTACATTATCATGATTTAATAATATTTTATTTTATAATGTAAATACTAATGCTATTTATAGTAAATAACTTAAATATTAATATACTTTTTAACTTTAAGTAAGATTTTTATTTCTGGATTTTGTATTGAACATCTATATCTCTATGACATATAAATATTTGATTTAGGTTGAAATCTGTCACAAATGAGAAAAGTTTCTGTAAGAAATACAATAACAGTTCAGAATATTAGTTTAGGATTCAAAAAAGCCTAAGTTACTTGACAGAGCACTCAGCTCTGTGTGTGTGTATTAAAAAGTCAAGTTGAGTACTGTAAGAGAAACAATGTGCCATTTAAGGCAACGAGCTACAACCATAATTCACAACAAAAAAGGACTTTTGTGCAGTCATTATGACAAAGAATATAAACATAAACATAACTCTAACATTGTAATCGCCACCATTCCCACCATCTTTGTTATTATTGCCACCACCTTCATAGATATTGCCTCTACTATAATCATCATCTCCAACATAGCAAAGACCATCACACCACAGTTGTTATAACAACCACCACCATTGTCCCCAAAACTTTTGTCATCACTTTCACCATTGTTATCATCATTCTTTTGTCATCACCATCATCATGTATCTCTATTGTAACAACCATCACAACCAATATTGTTATCACTTATGTCATCGTCATTGTAACCACAACTACCATCATTACTGCAACAAACACCACAACTTCCACGAATGGTATCACTATCATTAGCACCATCATCAATCACCAACACAATTTATTATTATCAGAACATAATCATGGTGCACATCAAACGTTGGATAGGATTAATACTTATTTTGTTTTTAACTTGTCATGTTTTTATCCTATCATCGTAGTCCATCTTATCTTATCATATGCTATACTTTGTCCTATCTTATCATATTATGCCCAACAAAAGAAAAAATCCTCACTTGTAACCACCTGGAAAGTACCATCTTAAACCAATTAATTAAATTTCTTGAAAGTCCAATGATGTTTGAAAAACTTGAATTCTCAGTCAGCTATTTATTTACAAGAAAAGCACATGGCATGTGTTACAATTATAGCAATAAAGACCTTTTTATGATTACAGAAATAGAGATTACAGCCTTATGATTACAAATAGAGTAAATACCCAAATTGGTCTATGAAAGATGAGTGTTGGCTGATAGGTTCTTGATTAAACTTTTCATGTAAATGGGTTCTTGAAAAATTCATTTGCTTGCATATAAGTCCTTTATGCATATTTGATACATAAATAAATAAATATAAATAAATTACCTGTGCTAAACGCACAGTTTCAACCACACTTCAATTCTTTCTTATAGTTCAAGAACGTGCATAAATCATCTTAATAAGATCACTATTTGTTTCAGAATCAAAAACAAGGCAGATTACCTGTTCCATCATTGGCAATATTGACCCCATCAAAACTGAGAATTATATCAGATGGCTTCAAAACATGAGATTCTGGAGCTGTTGGTTCAATTCTTCTAATACGCACACCTTTTTTGTTCGGTCCCATACCCATTGACATTCTCAAATCAGGATTTTCCATCTTCTGCCACTCAACTCCAAGGATTGGAAATCCTAAAAGCCAAGAAGTTAAAGACAACTTTATTTAAAGTCGTGTTATAACAGACAAACTAAAGTACACAAAAAAGTAAAGGCCATAAGATAAGGAAACCACTCTGAACAATAAACAATATTGTTAATAGAATTGTCCAGTTATCTTTCTATATCACTTAACCTATCTATATTTCGTGTATCTCTTTTAGATAAACTAACTTTAGGAACTTTTTTCTTTCTTAGTCTTTATTCCATTCCTAGATCCAAGAACACATTTCCAATAAGTTCAACATAAAAAGTAACTTTTAAGCTTGTTAAACCCTAGGAAAGATTAAAACAATAAGCTGAAACCATGTTTTTTTGGAGACAGCACAAGTGCTTTATTTATATTGAGAAAAAGGAATCAATACAATAAATAGATGATACCTCTAATAACAGAAATATGACACAAAACAATGTTACTAGTGGATTGGAGTGTTGCACACCATTTGACAGTTTCCAAATGATGTCAAAGATAGATTAGTTGGAGTTAAGACAAATAAAAGAGACCATATTTAAGAGTAATTGAGAGAGCTTGAAAACTCTCCTCATATATTCTCATTTATATTGATAGGATCCTCATAGAATGAGTATAGGGAAGATCAAATATAATTATTATATACACTTACATACAAAGATAGGTATCGCTAATAAGTATATAGCATTTTCCCAATACAACTACTTCCTAAATGTATTTAATGCCTATTCCAATAACTGTAAGGTGGGAGAAATAGGTGACTCAACAATACAGGTCTAGGCAATATGCGAACAAGGAGGTTTCCCCTGAAGCTTCCAACACCTATTAATCATATATAGAATGCAATGGCAATGTTTGCATTTTGGACCATTTTTAGAATTACCTATGCAAAAGCGTATGAGATTATTACTCTATGATGCAAAGGTAGGGTTTTCCCCTACAAACGAAGTATGTGTCTGTGTTTACTTTTTGAAGAATACAAAAGAGTGAAAATCATATGCCATACAAGCCCAAGGTCATAAAGAACATATTGTGGTTCTCAAAATCCTTCATCACATTTGCAGATGGTGGGAGGAGCACATTAAAATCATGTAAGGTTGCATGAAGCCACTCAAGATAAGCAAACATAGGACCAAAAAATGTCGTCAAGCGAGAAGTGTTAAGAGATCTTGGTACACACCACACAAACATTGCATCATTGGTATAAAGGGTGCAGGCCTCACTCCAAACTGATGCACACATCTCATGGGGATGAAAAATAGGTTTGAGATGTGAATAGTGTATTTAATAACACTATGTAATTGATTATCAATCTTTATCCATTGTTCTCTGTTTTTTGTAGAAACGAATTAACCAATGGTAGTGAGAAGGGATTTATAGCCCAACCACTTAACCATAACCCGATTTCAAAAGTGCAAGTGGAATAGTTAGATTCGTTCATATTCTCAATACTAACAATATGGTTTACAAAAGGTGGGAGAATTTGTTTTGGAGGTTGATGAAGTGTAGGAGCACCACCTTTCCCGAAATGTGGCAAAAAAATAACCTAAAGAGAGGGAAAAGTAGATTGGAGCACCAGATGAGGATGGTGGCTCACGTCAATGATTGGATAGATTGTGTGGTGCAATCCCAACACAGTTTCACTAGAACAGTGAAGCAAATCTGGGAGAAAGGTTTACAAGAAAATTCCTTTGGGGATGGTGGGTCTTCCAGGACAACACAATTTTGAAATAGGCTCTAGATACAATGTTAAACTCTAGGAAAGAGAGAAACATGAGCTAAAACCATGTGTTTCAGAGACAGTACATATGCTTTATTTATATTGAGAATAGAATCAGTACAATACAGAGGACAATTGATATCCTCTAATAACAAATATACGATATAGGAATAAACAAAAATGTTCCTAATAATACATATATAATCTATATATTCTTAATTATAGAGGATCAGTTCCTTATTTCTATACTTATTATAACAAAGCATAAAAAAAATACAAAATTACCAAACTGTTTTAGATACCTGTATACGCCCCATTCTTTTCATAGTCTTGGATAAAATGTTCGATAACTGGGGTGGGTATCACATATCCTATATTCTCCACATCTTCATGTTTAAGAGACTGGAATGCAATCCCAACACATTTTCCTTTATCATTGAGAGCAGGTCCACCAGAATTCCCAGAATTTATCGCAGCATCTATCTGCAGAAAAATTTGAAGAGACACTTCAGCTTAACATATACAAATGGACAACTCGAACAAAGATGGAAAAGTAAAAAGGGATGTCTTATAACTTATGTTACCTGCAGTCCTAGAAGTTCTGTTGAACCATGAACATAAGAGAGTATTTCCATACGTGAAACAACACCACTTGTCACAGAGATTGTGTCACCTCCAATTGGATATCCAACAACAGTTACAGCGTCTTGCAAGGCAGGCATATCACCAAATTCCACAGGTGAAACTCCCTCCCAAAATTCATCATCACTCACCGTCAACATTGCTGAACCATTAGAAGTATAACAGACATCACAAAATTAATTAATCAAGCGTATGTGTAAAGTAAACTAACATCTTCAGATCTCAAAAGAAAAGGCCAAAAAAACAGGAATGTGGTGAAATTAAGAATATAAAAGAAAGCACCCAAATCTTGACAGGCTGCATCATAATAAAAGAAAAATGACACCTAAAAGTGCTTAAAACGAATAAACATAAAATCTCTCCCTTATTCCACTATGTTCCAAACCATGCACACCTCAAAACACTTTTCCTTCCCTTAACATAACTCACTAAAATCCAAATAAGGAATAACCATCAACATCATTTCCATGCAAGGTTTGAAAAATTCAGTTACAACATTAAGGGTTTTGGAATCCCCAGAGTCTTCACAGCTGTAAACCCACAATTGCAGTTGCATCAACCGCATTGCATTTGTTGAAATTTACTGCAATATCAAGAGTCACAAGGAAACCCTTACTGCAATTTAAAACCTTGTTTACGTGCAAATCGATATCTCAATTCCTTCAATAATCCATTAATTTCCTACGCTAGGCATGCAAGTCATATTACCCCCCACCCCTCCCTCTCTTCAGATAGGAAAGCACGTTAGCAGTGATCTTCACATATAACAAACATAGAGCAAAACAAGGCACCAGCTAAAAAATAAAGAATAAAAGTTGCACAAAAAATGCACTGTTCATAATTTCCATCCCTAACATGAGAACAAAATATTAAGAAGGATGAGATAAAGTTAAATAGAAATACCGATATCGCACTCGGTCCCGATGGCGAGGACGGTCGCCAGGTATTTGGTATCAGAACCGCGTTTCTTGAGCTTGACCTGCGTGTGATGCTCAACGGAATGCGCGTTTGTGAGAACCCTCCGTCCCCCCACGATGAACCCACTGCTGCTCGAGCTATACTGCCTCTTCCTCTGCCACGGCAACGAGAAATTCGGCTCTGTATGGACGCAGAAGACCTTCACCACCGCGTCCATCGATGGCACCACCTTCACCGTGCCCTCCCACTTCGGTATCAGCGGCGTCTCCGCCGCTGTCGCACAATCCCCGTTCGAATCAGCCAACCGAGAGCTGCGGCGCTCCGGCGATGCTACCTTGATCTTTTTGGAGCGTCCGCGGCGGCACCCTTGAGAATCCGGATCGTTGGGTTCAACGGCTTCGGCGGTGGTGGCTGGAAGCGAAACGGCGTCCTTTATGGAGGCGGTGCTGTAGTTTTGGGACGCGGTTTCTTCTTCAGTTGCGGGCTTGGGCTTTCGGCCACGTTTTCTCGTTTTGCCCATGTATTTCCTTGAGTAAGGGACTGACGAAGATGGAGAAAGAGGATTGTTAAGAAAACGAGTCTAGGGGATTAAGTACCGCAGGAGAGAATTGAGTGGAATTCTTTTCCTCGGAAATCGGAGAAGGCGACGCCCATGAGTTGGTAATAGTTCCGGGCTCAGTAGTTTGAATGGGATCCAGTCTTTTACTTTTTGTAACCCCATTATTTTTCTAACATTTTTTCTTGCACCTCCAATTTTTCAAAGGAAATTTCTTCCTGTACCCGTATATTTTTTAAAATTTCAAATATACCCTTGTGAAATTAATAGAAAAGGACTACCTAAGATTTGTTTCGTGTTTTAATTGTATTTTCGGATAGTACAACTTATAGATATTCCAGATTACACAATCTAGAGTTCAAAATTATTAGTTACTAATGTTAGGAATGATCACTGCGTTTCTGAGGTATTGTCCGCTTTGGAGTAATATGAAGCTCCTCATAATTTTATCCTTTAAAAGCATCTCAGAGAGTGGAGAAAGGTAAGAATATTTAAATTGCGCTTGACATTGACTCCTAAACGATGTGAAACTTATTTGGTATACCAGAACAATAATAATTGTACACCTTGGCGACCAGACTCTAGCTGACCTATGTGTATGCACCTGGTGGGCCGATATCAAGCCGACCTATGTGTATGCACGTGGTGAGCTGACCTCAAGACGATCTATGTGTATGCACGCGGTGGGCTGACCTCAAGACGACCTATGTGTATGTGCGTATTAGGATAGACTCAAGGCAGACCAAGGTGTGTGGATGTATTGGGTTTGGACTGGAGTCAACCTCATTACAAGGACGTACAATGCTCGACTTGGAGCCGACCTACGTACTCCATTCGTTGGGTCTGACTTGGACTCGACCTATCCGGAAGGCCCAATTCACTTAAACAGCAACCCCTCTCTTCTCAGGATAACGACAAAACAATCACGTAATCACATCCCCACAAAGTCGGGGTAACCCCACACACGTCAACTACCTCCCGCGATCCTAAAAGGACTGAAGTAAGGATGAGTTGGAGCCCTCTATAAAGCTAAGAGGTTGCTCTCCACCAAGAACGAGGAAAAAAGGACTAAGAAAAGGCATGTCTAGAGAGAAACGAAAGCATCTCTTGTATAGAAGCATCTGGTGAAGAGCACGAGTTGTGACCACTATGCACCTCAGACTCTCTTTTGTAAGAATATATTGGCGCCCACCGTAGGGCCCTAGTAAAATTGATTCCTAGGCCCTAACAAAAGCTAACCCAATGATGAGAAGTCTTAAAAGAATGGCAGAGCACCAATCAAACCACAAAAATTTAGAGCCTACTCCTAGGGAGTTATTGCAGCAAATCCTAGAATTGCGGGATGAGAACGAGCAGATACACCAGAGAGCAGATGAGCCCCACAACCGGGCAAATAAAGCTCGAGAGGAGCATCTCGTTGTACCTTGGGAAGAGGAAGAAGCAAGGCGCGGGATAGAGGATATGCTTTGAGAGCAAGGAGACCTGCAACGTGCAAATGGGGATCTCCTATGTCGTTTACAAAATTAGAAGAAGTGAAACCAAGAACGTCCCTTGACCAATATGGAGGACCAGGGACACCCTTTCCCCACAGCCATAACGGTCGAACAAGTTTCACTACAGTATATCATACTTAAGTTATCCCCCTTCATGGGTAATGCGAACCTCGAGTCCCACTTGAAAGGCTTCAACGCCTAAATGCTGATTTCATACGGGAGTGACGTTGTGAAATGAACAAAAGGGTTTTTTCATGAGGTCGGGCGGACATCAATGTAACTGATAACGTTGTCGTTAAGCGATCAAATTACCACTACTTAACTTTAGCAACTTCAGTATTGCCAAGCTAGTAGTGAACAAACTAGTTAGGGTTAAGATAGCCCTGAGTCGTCTCTCAATGAATACGGAATTGATTTCAAATATTTGATTCTTATAAAAATGCAATTAAAACTAGTAACAATAAAAATATGGGGTTTTTATATGCAAAGAATGAATGTCACACAAATTAAAGATTGTAAACACAGTAATAGTAAATAGGTCAATTCCACTACTTTTTCAAAATAGGATTCTTCATTGGTTATCTAGAGATTATTGTTAAATTAATTATTGTTGTTGATTTACAAATCAATCAATGTAAATTCTCAATTCATTTGTTGACATTCTCACTTTTAATCAAAGTACAATCTCAATTAAAAGTGAGAATTTTTAGATTATTCATAGTAAATTCAACCAAAGTACAGTCTCAATTAAATTTTACTATGCCTAATCATGTCTATTCCTTTGTTTCCTCACCAAATAGAAAACTTAATTAATCAAAGTAAAGTCTTGACTAATTTTAGTTAAAGTGGTTACCTTTAATCAAAGTAAAGTCTCAAAGTAAAGTCTCAATTATTGGCAAAAACTTATTTAATCACATGAAAGTTTCTAAATAAAATCAAAGTAAAGTCTTAATTGAATTTAAAAACTCTTTCACTCATATGATTAGCGTGTGTGTAGATTTAAAATCATTATTTTCTATTCAATCAAGAAGCAAAGGACATAGATAAACAAAAACTACAACAATAATCAAAATAACAAATACATAAATCCATCTAACCTTAGAATCCAGTTAACAAATTACAGTGGAATCAACCCTTAAAAGCTTAGCCCTCCATGGCTTGGATGGAATACATGATAATATGATGAAGGAAAGAAAATAAAAGAAAAGGAAGAATGAGAGATGTGGTGGATGAGGGTATCTGCCAAAACCAGAAAATTGTTAAGTGTACCTCTTCTGCTCCCTTAAGCCTCTTTATATAGGTTTCAATCGGACTTGGACTTTATCTGTTCGGTTGCTAAAATATTTTATCTTTATTTAATTAATTAGCAACTTAATTTCAGTCTAATTTCTAATTTTGCCCCTCTTGTTTGACCGTTTTTATTGTTTTGACCAGAATGTGACTAGAGCTGACTGCTGCTTTGACCATTTGACCAGATTTGACCAGTTGACTGCCCTATCAGATGTTGACACATGGCACAAAGACTCTCTCTCCAGAATTAGGGTTTATGCAAATGCAATGGAAGAATGAGGCTGATAGTTGTGCGATGCAAATTCTGACGAGATTGGCTGCTGCTTCACGATTTCTTCAGTTTTCACAAGCTACTATAGTGCAACGTGATGCAAAAATGGTGGTTCGAATCTGGCGCGCAGGTTGCTCGTTTGCTTGTTTGCTGCAATGAGCGTCAATAAGTTTGTTCTGGTGCAGTTTCCAGTGTTGTGAATGCGTGAAGATGGTGGTCCACAGGTGCAAGCGCTGCATTTTCCAGGTGAGGTCCGTGAATGGCACAGGTGCGATGGTTCGTTGCGGTGAAGATGGTGTTTGCGTTTCTGTATGGCTCGCGTTTCGCGAGAATCTGCTGGTGCGTGATGAACTTGTGCTGGCTTGGGCATGGTGGTGGCTGAAAGGTTGGATGCAGTGCAGATATGCGTTGTTGTAATGGCTATGGTTGAACGTGGTGGCCGCACCGCTGTTGGTTCGTGAAGGCTGAAACCTGCAGTTGTGACGAACAAGTGTTACCGCTTCTGGATTCTCGCAAGCGTGAGGAAGGATGAAGCAATGGAGGTTGACGGAACTGTGGTGGCCGTGGCTAGTGCAGGTGGTGAAGGCGGTGCTTCTGCAGCAGATCTGTGGTGGCTGCCGGCATGGTGGCGGCTAGGGTTTGAGTAGAAATTAGGGTTTCTCATGGGAGAGATGAAGATGATGACGTGACACCATTTGGTTGGCTGAATTTTGAGTGCTTGGATGCCGCCACGTGTCATTCTCTAATTGGTGGTTTAATAAGTGGAGTATTATGACACGTGGCATCATGTGGTTGGACAAGTTTAGAAGGTGAGGATTGCCACATGGCATAATCTGGTTGAGTGAAGTTTGAGTGGTAGGAGGGGTGTAACTTAGTAAAAATTGGGGGTGCAGAACAGGTTTTTATGGTCCACTTGCAGGAGGAGTGTGTAAATAAAAATTTGGGGTGCATTTAGCTCTTGAATTATTCTTTTCCAGAATTTCTTGATTTTGGACTTATTTTGTAACTTTGAATATTTCAAATCCACACTTTTAATGACCCAAATTAAACTTCAGCCGCATTAACAAACGTTAGAATATCCAATAATATTTTATGCAACTAAAATCAATTTTTATGCCATTTTTTACTTACGTACTCAATAAATCCAATAATCCCAAATCCTAATTAAATCAATCCTTAAGCACAAAAATTCTATTAAATCCCCAAATTTAAACATTAAATGAGGGCAAAAATTTGAACTCATTAGTAATGCCTTCGTTCCAAAGAGTATCTCCCTACAAATCCCCTAGCTCAGCTAAGGGTCGGGAAAAACCTGTAAATCGATAAATCCCTTAGCTCGACTAAGGGTCGGGAAAAACCCGTCAATCGACAAATCTCTTAGCTCGGTTAAGGGTTAGGAAAAACCCCGTAAATCGACAAACCCCTTAGCTTAGCTAAGGGTCAGGAAAAACCTATAAATCGACAAATCCCTTAACTTGGCTAAGGGTCGGGAAAAAACCGTCAATCGACTAATCCTTTAGCTCGGCTAAAGGTCGGGAAAAACTCGTAAACCGACAAATCCAACATCCGCTAGGAAAGATACCTTGGAAGGAGGTTCACTGAGGCTTACATCAACCCTTGGACAATTTCCCTACCATCTGTTGAAGAAAGGTAACTCAGAAAGAGGTCGGTTGAGGGTTACGTCAACACCTTGGACGATTTCCTTACCATCTATTGAAGAAGGTACCTCGGAAGGAGGTCAACTGAGGGTTATGTCAACACCCTTGATGATTTTCCTAACATTCGTTAAGAAGAAATGAACCTTGGAAGAAGGTTGGTTGAGGGTTACGTTGACACCCTAAATGATTTCCCTAACATCCACAAGAAAAGTACCTCGGAAGGAGGTCGGGTGAGGGTTACATCAACACCCTTGATGATTTTGCTAACATCCGCTAAGAAGAGTAGCTCGGAACGAGGTCGGCTGAAAGTTATGTCAATACCCCTGACGATTTCCCTAACATTTGTTAAGAAGAAAGGTACCTCGAAAGGAGGTCGGTTGATGGTTACGTCGACACCCTAGACGATTTCCTTAACATCCATTAAGAAAAGTACCTCAGAAGTAGGTTGGCTAAGGGTTACATCAACACCCTTGATGATTTTCCTACATCCGCTAAGAAGAGTACCCGGGAAGGAGGTGGGTTGAAAGTTATGTAAACACCCTTGATGATTCCCCTAACCTCAGCCTCATAGGACTAAGATTGAGAAACTACTTCATGAATTGAAGAACAGGCACCACAACAATGGGACATTAACGCAAAAGTCAAATTAGCAATTCTCACGAAGAGAGCAAAAGTTAAAACATCAAGACAATGCATGAAATAACAAAGTTCGCATGGCACTAGAGGCCACGATACGTATCAACAATAAATTAAAGTCTCTTAAGGGTCTACACAAAATAAAGGGTCATGTAGCATAGTGACGTTGTAAGAACCGGGAAAATTAAATAGTTATTTAATTAATTATTTAATTAGGACGGGTAGCGATAACATTTAAAGCAATAAATGTGAGGGACAATGACGTGGAAAAGTGCTAGCTCAAGTGGTTGAGAGCACTTTTATTATGTGTGAGGACTTGGGTTTGAGTCCTATGTGTGTCACTTGGATGTTATTAAATTATGCATTTTTATGTAATTATATATTGAATACTTGGCATCATGATAAACTCTTAGAATTGTAGGAGTTATCATGAAATCTGGATTGGTTGAATGGTTTTATCTTGGTTTGGTATGTACAGGAGTGTGGGTTCAAACCTTGGTGAGAACTAAATAATGTCTTTTTGTCAAATTTTCCTTTTGAATGAATGTGGAAAGGTAGAAACCTATCAGCCAAGGGGGAGGTAACCTAAGGGCTGGAAAACAAAGGGATTAATTAAACACTTGGTGAGCCTTAATATCATTTTTTTTAATTAAAATCTTAATATCATTTTTTTTAATTAAAATTCGGGTAAGCCACTAAAGGAGCAATTAAGGGAAAGTTATAGTGAGAGAGAAGGTTAAAAGAGGAGAAAATAGCATTGGGGGGTTCGTGTTAGTCATAAGAAAAGGTTTTCCAGAGGATTGGGGCTGATAGAGTAAGGTAGTGAGGCTGAAATCATAAAGGTTGGAGTGGAAAGCAAAGGCTAGGGAGGTTTTGGTGAAGGGATAAGCATATCAACCCGAATTTAGCAAGGAATCCAGGTAAGGGGAGTTGTTTTCGATGCTTTAGATACATATACATCGTATTGTGCTTTGGTGATTGAAACTACATGCTTTTCACCTGTTTTTCTGCACTGTTCGATTGGGTTTTTGGGTTTTTCCCAGAAACCACCTGGCGGTTTGATCCCTACCGCCAGGCGGCTCATCAGAGGTGGGCGTCTGTTCTTGTTTGGCTTGAACCGCCTGGCGGCGATGAATTCCTGCCAGGCGACGCGACAGTGTTCGCGTTCCTTTTGATGTTTTTGATGTTATTTGTACAAGTGTGTATGTGGTTTCTGTGATTGATGTGTGTGGGTGTGATTGAATACTTTGCTGGACCGAAATTGAATACCAATTTGGAGTATGGCAAGGTTGAGAGACGATTGGGTATGAATCGATTGGGGTTACACATGAGTGTAAACATAGAGACACCTTTATGAATCAAATTGAGAATAGAAACTAGCGCGTAATGCAGGTCTGTTGCGTCCTGATGGATGGAATTGATAGGAATGGAAACTGGAAACTAGATTGGGTACGCCATAGGAAATGGGAGTCTGCGTTGCTGCAGAACACTGGTGTACCGCCTGGCGGCGTGCTACGTGCCGCCAGGCGGCGATGGGTGCAGGTCTGGCTGTGTGTGTTTAAAAGAGGGAGAAAATGATGGAAAAGAATAGAACTTGGACGAGTCATGTTTTTTTTTAGTCAACTATTGATAAAATTGCATGAGATAATTAAGTTGTAGCATATAACTAGGGAAATTGGATTAATCATGAAGGTATGAGTATGAGGTGGAAGATTGTAAGAAGGTTAGTTTGTAATAAGAAGAATAAGAATTTAATGACAAGTCACATGTCTGAATGAACACACTTGTTGGGGTCGTATCGCTGGAATACGAGATAGTGAGATTAAAATTCGAGGTAATACCATGATTTGCGTACAACGAATTATAAAATTAACTGAGTAGAGAGTGTGGTACTGTGATAATGCCACCTGAGCAGGGAATGTGGTATGAGGAAAAGTACTGTGTGGTTTCATTAGGAATTTGGAGAACTTATGGTATAGAGTTGGAGGAAATTGATGAATCGTAAGAGTGATAGGGAAATTGGGAATGGGAGTTATAGGCACTACGATCAGTCATGAGGCTGGTGAGGAATTCAGAATGAGAGTGGGATTAACCAAGGTTGTTTTGTTACCTTGGAGAGATCAGGAGAGTGTGAGTTACTCTGAAAGAGAGGTGAAATCAGTGAATGGTACTGTACTGTCACGGCGCCTGGCGGCTGGATTGGGTGCGCTAGGCGGTGGAAGACCCATTCAGGGGGTCTGCAGAGGCTGGCGCCTGGCGGTGAGGTGAGATCCACCAGGCAGACACGAGGCAGCGAGCTTTTGTTTGAGGACATAGCGCCTGGCGGCGGGACGTAAACCGCCAAGCGGCCTGAACCTGTTTCGCCAGGCGGTACTGGTGGGTGCGCCAGGCGCTTGCGTGGCAGGTTATGAGCTGTGTGTGTTGTTTTAACTGATAATGATGTTTTGCTTGGATCGGGAGATGCTGTGCCATGAGCGGGTAGGTTCATGGATGGTGATTGACATGTGATGATATGAGCGGGGAGGTTCATATCAAGTTACTGTCACATGGGGATACGAGCGAGGTAGGTTCGTATGTTCCATGCTCACGTTGAGAGATGCCACGTGCGGGGAGGTACGAGGGCTGGTGGATCACATGTGTTGGACTACGGGCGGGCAGGTCCGTAGAGTAGGACTACGAGCGGGGAGGTTCGTAGAGACAGGACCACGAGCGGGCATGTTCGTGTGAGCATCATGTTCCTGAGTCCAAGGCTAACCAATTGTATGATTTGAAGACTGCTAAGTCTTGGGGTTAGGGTCTTGGCCAAGAATTTTATATAATGAATAGGATGGGTATATGATTCATCTCGTTTTGTTTATGCTTGTTATTTTATTTTTCTCAGCTCACCCTTTCTGTTTGTGTTTGGCGATGATCGTGTAATTCGTTACATGGGAGCAAATGTTGATACAGGTGGTGCTGAGGATGTTCAGATGGCGGAGTGAGGGCTAGCATGGGATTAGAGCTAGGGTTTTGCTCATATGTATTTTACGTTTTAAATGCAAATTTTAGGAACTTGTAACATTTTATGAATTCAGTTATGAGTTTTGGCGCGCTGTTTTAATAAATTGAAATTTTCCCGCGTTAGGGTTTTTATAAATATAACTATTAATATAATTGTTTCTTTTATTATTTATTTTTAAGTAATATTCCCTAGGGATGTTACAGACGCCATCACTCCTTCACCAATTATCCATCCACAACGACCTTGCCAGCATCGGTAGCAGACACATCGGTAGAGGGGCACAACAATCGCACATGTTCTAAAGCAACTTTAAAGCCAAGGCCATAGGTAGAGGCAGCCTTATTAGCTAGCTTCTCCTCCAATGCCTTCCAAGTCCGCTCTTTCTTAGCAACTTCGTCTTTCATCCGCTGTATAACTGCCTTCCAAGTCCGTTCTTTCTCAGCAGCTTCCTCTTCCATCCGATGTATAGCTACCTCAAGGTCGGTCACCCACTGGCCACACACGTATATAAAGACACGTGTCAAGGAAGTTTAAACGACCTCCTCGCCCCCCTGCCTGAGGCTGCTCAAGGTCAGAGGGTTAGTGTACACCTTGACGACCAAACTCTAGTTGACCTATGTGTATGCACGTGGTGGGCCGACATCAAGCCGACCTATGTGTATGCACGTGGTGGGCCGACCTCAAGACGACCTATGTATATGAACGCGGTGGACCGACCTCAAAATGACCTATGTGTATGTGCGTATTGGGCTAGTCTCAGGGCAGACTAAGGTGTGTGGACATGTTGGGTTTGGACTGGAGTCGACCTCATTGCAAGGACGTACAATGCCCAACCTAGAGCCAACCTATGTACTCCAATTCATTGGGTTTGACTTGGATCCAACCTATCCGGAAGGCCCAATTCACTTAAACTACAACCCCTCTCTCCTCAGGATAACGACAAAACAGTAACGTAACCATATCCCCGCAAAGGTCGAGGTAACCCCCACACACGTCAACTACCTCCTGCGATCCTAAGAGGACTGAAGCAAGGATGAGTTGGAGCCCTCTATAAAGCTAAGAGGATGCTCTCCACCAAGGACGAGGAAAAAAGGACCAAGAAAAGGCATGTCTAGAGAGAAACAAAAGCATCCTTGGTATAAAATCATCTGGTAAAGAGATCGAGTTGTGACCACTGTGCACCTCAGACTATCTTCTGCAAGAACAATAATAATAATAACTATAAGATAAAAAAAATAATTTTACATTTTAATATATTAAAAAATATTTTTTATTAAATCAAATCCATCAAATCTTTCATAAATTTTTATAAATTTTATATTCAAATATACCATTCAATCGCCTTTTCTACTTTCTGCATTCAATTTGACACCATAAATGTCACTCGATATGAGGAAGGAGAAGGAAGTGTTGTTGGGTACACGGAGAAGGAGGAAGTGTCACACTATGGTGCGTGTTGAGTCGTAATGTGGTAGGGTTAAGGTGTGATTGAGTTGCGGTTCAATGGGCCATGGTGCGACGTGTCGTGATGCAACGAGGTTTCCGTTAACGTTAAGAAAGAAGAAGAGAATCAGGTGTGTGCCTGGAGGATGGAGGAAGAAGATAAAGGCAAAAATGCCTTTTGGCTTTGGTCGTGGAGGTGTCGGGAAAAAATACGAAGGTGTATGAGGAAGTTTTTTTTTTTTTAATGTTTATCCTTTCCCTTTATAACAATATTGAGCTTGGTGTTTAGTGATGGTGATAAATTGCAGCATTTGATAGAACCAAATGTGCACAAAGTATTCAAGTTAGAAGCCTGCAAGGCATTTCAAGTAATAATGGAGTTTGTCAACTAATTTTTGTATTATTTTAGATTGTACGATTTGAAATAGTAATTTGACATTCACAATTGTTACAACTCTTTTCGGAAGATTAATACAATTAGCAGCATGGTTCCACTAAGTTTTAATATCTCATTAATAATTAATTTTAGTGACCTTTAATTATTAATTTCTATACTAAACAATTTAGATACCAATTTACAAAATAAAAAATTATTAGTTTCTAAAATAATTACCATTATGAATAAAAAATTATAATCGGTAGCTAAATTAGTCACTATTAATTAGAGACTAATTTAGAAACCAACTCCTTTGATAGCAAAAACCTTAAGTAACTAGTATTTAGTGACTAATTTTCTTTAGGCTTAAATATATATCTAGTCCCTATTTTTGTTGATTTTATTCAATTTGGTCCCTATTTTTGTTTTATGTTCAATTAGGTCCTCATTTTCGTTAAATTGTAGTCAATTTGGTCCTTTACACTAACGGTGTTTAAATAGTTAACGTTTTTTAACAGTACATGCCACGTGTCAACTCTTGGTTTTTTTTTTATTTTTTTCTAATTTTATTTTATTTTATTTTTATTTTTTTTTAATTTTTTAATTTTAAAAAAATGGTCCACGTGTTAAGTCACAATTATGCCACGTGTCAATGCAGTGCCACATGAGTTTGTGGTAGTATTATTTTTTTTGTTCAATTTAGTCCTTATATTCGTTATTTTTGTTCAATTTAGTCCTAATTTTTGTTCAAATTAATCAATTTTGTCCCTTTCAAATTGACACTAAATTTAATATCTTTTATACAAATTATATTAATATCTTTTCTAAAATTGATCTTTGAATTTATTATTTTTTAAATTCAATTATAAAATATTAAATTTAATTATAAATTGAATAAATGCTTATATTTAATTGCTAAATAGAATATAATTATTTAAAATATTATAAGAATATGATTATTA
>Ga0214544_1004504_pt1 | contig 27965 bp, 25 predicted proteins | sample CNSS3metaG_FD_160074 | JGI IMG/M metagenome (GOLD analysis project Ga0214544, IMG submission 160074) | Root nodule microbial communities from cowpea collected in UCLA plant growth center, Los Angeles, California, USA - CNSS3 | ecosystem: Host-associated > Plants > Roots > Nodule | place: USA...
CCCCAATCACCATGCGCCACCTAGCATTGCTTTCTTACTCCTAATTAACCTACAAAGCAAATAAACATAGATTAGCATGTTGACTTAAGTCAAGTCAACTATAGTCAACAAGTCAAACCTAGTCAAATGTCAAAAAGTCAACTAAAATTGATTCAACTAAGTCAACTTAGGGAATCAAAAATAACAAACACAAATGAAAGGGATGAAGGATTAATGAACTTCCTTTCAAAACATGCTTATTCTTCTTAAGCATGTGCCTTCATCCTTGGTTGGGGTCAATCCTTCATCAGTCATAAAATGCTTGGGTGATGTAAGTATAATTGACTGTAAAAGTGTATATGATTGCATGATAAAACTATTTTTTAGCTCTAGCTTACCCTTCTGTTGTTTGTTTTATGTCTTGTATGTGTGGTTTTTCTCTTTTTGCGATGATCATCAATCTGTTGATGTCAACAGATGCGAGAAACACCTGTGGTCAACAGGGAGGCGATGGTTCCGCTGCGTAGCCCACATGGGCTAGATTCTACTGTTGTGGGCTTTATTATAGGGCTATGACCCATGTATTTGCTTGTCCTTTAAACTTCAATTTGAGTATTGTTGAGCTTTGTATTTTGCTTGTATCTGGCATCGTGGTGTGCCTTGGTTTCTTCTAGCAAATTCTGGATATTGTACGAAGTAGTGTTATACTCCAAGACTTGTCTCTTACATTCTATCTATGTGGCATTTCATTTAAATTAACATATTTATTTAAATGGGGTGTTACAAGCTAAAGATGAATTCATTCAACTCTATTTATTTTTAATGAAACAACCCAATTTGATTTATTATAGGTGAGTTAGTTAGTGCAACTCCACTCATTTATTTTATAGGAGTCGAATTAAGTTTTTTATTTATTTTACTAAACATTATTATAAATACATTTTAATTTAAAATTAAAGTATCAATCTACGTGACTTACCAAACAAATAAATTAAACGTTTAAATTATTAAAACTTAAAAGTAGTAAATAATTATGGTAAAAGATACTTATAAAAATGAAAAAAAAAACTAATAAAAGGTGATTGGTAGTAAAGTACAACTCAACCTACTTGAACCTATACTAGACATGCATATATTATTTTGTATTACTTTATATATTATATATTATACACTATATATTATACATGTTATATTATAGGATAATATATTATATACCATATATTTTGTATTATATTATATTATATTTGGTTAGAGTTATATATGATTTTGATCATAAAAAGACTAAAATAATATTTTGTTCATGTTCCAAAGTATATAATAATTTTGTCTTTATATTTTATAAATGAATGTAAGATGTGTTCGATAAATGTAAAATGTCTTTCGCAACAAACTACAATAACTTTGTTTGCAATTCTCTCTCCTCACTACAAATCTCCTTTTGGAGGTGACTGAGCTAGAAGTAGGCCTAAAGATGGTGGTAGTTATGGAGACACCCCTAGTGATAGTTACATAGGTTAGTAGAGGGTTCAATATGAGTGGGGACCTCGTTTACAATAAGCCTCTGTTGCGCTCCAAACTCGGCTCTAAGTGGCGTTTCCAACAACATCAGTTTTTGCAATGGTAGGAGAAAGAAGTTGAAGCACGAAAACACAAATAAGAGAAGAACATGCACCACTCCCCCACAAACGCGATTTCCAACGGTTCCCAAAGGAGTTGAATGGAACGACTCCCACATCCAACATTTTTCCGAATTCCTAAACCCCCACCAGCCTTCGTAACCACCATTAAGACTACCACGTAATCTATCACCTTTAGGCCCACCTCTAAGGAGAGTTGCAATGGAGAAAGAGAGAATTGCAGTCAGGAGGAGAGAAAGTTATAGGAAGAAAAGAAACACTCTAATAGCGTTAAGTAGAATTTATCACCAAAGATATTTTACATTCATTTATAAAGACAAAATTAACGTATTTATCACCAAAGATATTTTACATTCATTTATAAAATATAAAGACAAAATTAACGTATACATCGTATACATAGAAGCGGGACAAAATACGATTTACCATTTTAACCAATAGTTTAGAAATCAAGGATATATTTAACGTTATCGATTATAAAACATTATATTATTATATTATGTTTTTACTTAATGTTATATTAAAAAGCCTGATCTTTTAATATCATTTACTTTCAGAAACTACGATGAGGTGTAATATAACAACCTTCACGATCAGGAGAAAATTTTTGTGAAAATTAAAAAAAAAATTATTTTTATAATTTATTTTGTGAAAACTAATAGCATGTTCATAAATGATTGGTTTTGGGGAAAATTTGCTTTTTTATTTAAGAATTTTTTTAAGAAAAGAACTGATCAAAAAATTATTTTTTAAATCTAGTTATTTAAACAGGCTCTAACCAGATGACATAAATTGCCACATATAAGACAGCTGGGGAATGCTTTCCATTTGGTAAAAAATAAACTAAATGATTATTTAAAAAAAAATTATTCACATTTATGCAATTACTCAAGGGCAGTAATATGGTAAAAAAAAGGTGGCGGTGTTTAGAGATTAGTCTTGTGAAGGATGTGGCTCTCTGACACATAACTTTGGATCTGGCAATAACCTCTGGCTAGGTGGCTTCAACCTTCTTCTGGACCAGTACCTTACAAATGAATTTTCTAGCTTCCTCACCTATCATCACAATTATCAAGGGAATGTTATTTCCTTTTTAAAATTGATTCATAATGATAAACCATAAGAAATTAATTAATATTCATGAATAAAATTCGTCTAATGCTTAACCAGCATTGTCAAACAGATTTCACACACCCAGCATTCCAATGGTATTAAAACATCAAAGCATATCAGAAAGCAGATAACATATATAAGTAACTACAAGTTGATTAGGCCAAATATCATAACAGATAATAGATAGATCTCAAAGAATAAGGGAGGACTTTCACACAGATAAGTAACACATTGTGTAATTGATTTCAATATTGACCAAAGATTCAATAATAGTTGTTAAGTGCTTTATTTATGGACCTCATTTCTATCAAACAAGTTACTCTTGACAAGTTACATAAAAGATCTATAGAGACTTTCAACACCAACACAACCCGTAGCAGAAAGAATCTGTAAGCCATGATACCATGAATTCCCAATTGGCACAAAGAATCATGCCAGAGATGTATGACAGTTCCATTAAATGAGTTGAGTTAGTTTACTTGGTCACACTACAAGTTTTTCTAAGAATTTACTACTCCAATGCTTTTTTATGCAGATGAGTCATTCCACACAATTTTTGTGGAACATATATTTTCTCAATTTTACTAGAATCTCATCAGTTGACTATACAAGAGAGGTACGAGCGCTTTTAAGCTTGAAGATTTTATCTCTGCTATATTTCGCTTTCGTTATAGGATCTGTCAAACAGAACTTCTCATCCTTTTCCATTAGTGAAAAATTATTTCCACTTATCAAGAAAAATTAATCACAACAAACAATTCTTGCACTCAGAATGTAAAATGAAAACCATACCTGCTTAACAATAAATGGCTCCTCAGCAAGACTCAATGGCTCTGTCAAAATAGTTAGAAACCCATTCCGATTGCCATAAACAATGTCAGTGAATGGCCGATCACCCACCTGCCATAGATATTATGCTTTAACTTTTAACATAAATCTGAATCAAACTACAAAAAAGTAGCTAATAGAAGGTGGCCACTAAAATTCTTATCTACCATAATTAATTGCGAAGCTTCACAACCAAAATGCTTTTCAGTTTCTTCAGCTGTACCGCCTGGCTTCTTCACCCCTGAAGCATTCACTTGAAAGGATTAATATGAAAGAAATAAGATTTTTATTTAAATTGATTCTTTGAAAGAGTACATCAGTCTCTGTATAGAGAGGACTCTAACCCTAAAATAATAATTACAAAGAGATCTTTAGAATCTTCTAACAACCCTCTATCAACTTCTAGTAATACATTTAATATTCTACCAACTTCTAGTAATGCATTTAATATCCCACTAACAACACATTCGTACATGTATCAACATCCCTACTAAAGCAATTTATCCTAAGAGAATAATTCACACTCCTAACGTTTTAAACAGATCCGAGAGACCATGTATTTTCATGTTCCAAGATAAGGAAATATTGCAGAAAATGCTCTAAAATAAAGGCAAGACTCACTATGTCTGATGACTTTAATTCCAATTGCACCTTCAAGCATCCTAGCTTTTGAACCATCATGGTCATATTCATGAAGTCCTGATTCACAACAACAAAGCAGCAGAAAACAATTTAAGTGACACGGTGAACAACTAGTACCATAAAATTCAGAACATTTTCTAATTGCTTCAAGCTAGAATTACCAGCAGAATTACTAAACACAGCAATATCATGACCAAATGCCAATTTACAACTCTCCAATGAAGACTCAAGTGGTGGCCAGGGCTTCAAAGAGTAAGGCGCTGTAATGGTATTGTCTTTGTCAAAGACAACTCCCTTAAATCCCTTTCTGCGCAGCTCAGCCCAATCAACATACCTTATATCAGGAACAAAAATATGGGGCATTGCCAATTTCGGGTCTTTAAAGATCACCATAGTTGAACATAGAATGGCCTCCAAGTTGATTCTTTGGCCAAGTGCTGCTTTCACATCTACCCACCGCATGTTTGTGAAAAGGCTAGCCTTGTTATTGTCCTTGAATTCTCTTTGTTCGTCTACTTGGTGTTGGCAGTGGTTTCTTGTTCTTGGATTTTGATTATTGATGTCATCTGTGTCACTATCAGGGAGCAATTGTAGAAATAATAAGTTTTTGTGGTTCTGATTTGAATTGGGATTATGTATTGAACGGTTATTGCTTTCTTGCCCTTTGCTGCAATTTTGGGTCTGAGGAAGACTTAGGTCACATAAGTTTTTGAGGGAAATTTGGCTATCTGCATTGGAAAGTGATAGAGTGGTGAGTTTTCTCTTTTGTTGGGCATCATGATGGACGTTAAGATGGTTGGGAATGCGGTACCAACAACTTGGAAGCTGAGCAGCGACAGTAGTTGACAGCATTTTATACTTTTTCTTGCTTAACCAATGTCATGGCCACATGTTGCTACAGATGTATGCTTCAATCATTGCTACTTATATAATAAGATAAAAAACAAAATTACAGTTTTTAATTAAAGATCAATAAATAGCAAATGCAACATCAACGAATGTATAATGAAGATTAGTATCTTACATAAAAGATTCTAAATACAAGAAAATTTGAAAAAGGAAAGTAAGCCACAAAAACAGAGTAAAAAAGAATTGATCATACAAAATAAAATGTTCTAGTCTTCTGATAAAAAATGTTTCACCTTAAATTATTATCACTCGTTGCTTCTAGGTCCAGCTGTTGCCAAAAGAATACTGAATGTCTAAAGGCAAAGTAAGTAATTATAATAATTATTGTACATGATTAGTAAGTTTGTTATCGGTTAATAACATATGACTACTAGAGTCCAATAAGATCTATAAATAGGAGAATTTTTTATTCACATCATTATCTTTTTCAATGATTGCCCTGTGAGTATTATGAGCTCTCTATCTTTCTTATGAAAATGATCTTCATGTTGTTGATCCATGGCTTTGTAACAATAATAAAAAAGCTCAACATTAAAACACTTCTCCAGGTTATACACTATGCAACCAAAACTAAAGGCAAGATTATTTTTCTCCTTGGCAATAGATGTTCTTACTAACAGGCATAACAATAAATCATTTCTGACTTTATAATGATGCAAAATTTTAAAATAAAACACAAAAAATCCACTCAAATCATGAACTATCACTATCTATCATGTCAATGAGTATTCTATTCTATCAATCACCAGCCAAAAAGAAAATTTTGTCACAAGTAAATACCTCAAATGCCTTGTCGATAGGTTTGGAATAGTTTATAAAAGGAGGGAAAAGAGGAATAACTGAATATGACAGTTATAACCTCTGTAGTGTAATTCTGTTTTTCTTTTTTAAATCTGTCATGTAACTGACTATTATGAATAGTTAGAGGTTATAGGAAAAAGGCAGTTTTGTGGTTTTCTGAAAGGACCTGATAGGAGAGTGAGGATCTCTCAAAGCTTCCTTAGTTGTAATCTTGAGTTCTGGCTTCTACTCTTTTGGCACAAGCAGTGTTGTTCAATACAAGTAATCAAGAATTGGTCTTGATTGTTCTGTATTACTAATTGTCCCTATCAATTGGTATTCAGAGCACCTTCTGGGTTCTGTGGAAAGGGTTCGTTAGAGCATGGTCCATACCAGAATGGAGTCACGCATGGATGGGGTTGAACGAATGGTCCAAGAAATGGTTCAAGATCGGGACAGACATGAAAATGAGACTCATCAACGGTTCCAACGTTTGGAAGACATGATTCGTGGTCTTACAGTGGTGGTGGAGAAAATATTGTCAACAGAAAAATCGGAAAGTGATGATATTTCAGTCACAAATGGAGAACGTTCTTCTACTTCGTCAAGATGGAGAAAACTAGATATTCTAGTTTTTATAGGAGAAGATGCTTATGGATGGACCAATAGGTTGAAGCGCTATTTTCATTTAAAGGAGGTAACAGAGGAAGAAAGGATGAAGGCTGTTCTTATTGCTTTGGAAGGAAAGGCTTTGAATTGGTTCCAATGGTGGCAATCGTGTAATCCCAAACCTACATGGGATCCTTTCAAGATTGTACTGGTGCACAGGTTTCAACCGACCATGTTGGATAATCCGTTTGAGATTTTAATTGGCTTAAAACAAACAGGTCTGGTTGAAGAGTATATTGAAAATTTTGAACAATATGTTGGGTTCTTGAAAAACGTGGAGCAAGATTATTTGATAGGCATTTTCTTGAACGAGTTAAAAGAAGGTATCAAGGCTGAAGTGAAGCTATATGAACCAAAAAGTCTTGCTGAACTAATGATGAAAGCTAAAATGGTGGAGGAAAAAATTAGAGTCACATCTAAAAGCGAACTTCCAGGGTTTGGCAGCAACAATTCAGGGGCCAAACCATATTCAGCTACTAAAACCTTTTCAAGAGAAGGCAGTAACTCGGTAGCTTCTAGTACTACCAATAAGGACAGGGGGGAGAGCAGTGAGGTGTCTAAGAAATTAAGGAGGGCTGTGTCAACAAGGAGCCCTTTTTCGAAAATTATCTGATGCAAAATTGCAAGACAAGATGAGAAAAGGGTTATGTTTTATATGTGATGAGAAGTTTGAGCCTCAACATGTATGTAGAAACAAACAATTGCACATGTTACTGCTGTCAGAAGATGAAATAACTGAATTGGGGGAATTCTAGCACCACACAGAGACAACAGAAGATACCTTGAAGGACACGAGACAGGCTTTACAATTATCCTTGTGTACCATGGCTAGACTCACTACCAAGAAGTTTTGAAAACTTTGGGGTAAAATTGGAGAGGAGAGCGTGATTGTTTTGTTGGATTATGGAGCTTCCCACAATTTCATTTCAAATAATTTGATTGGTAGATGTGGGTTGCAGACAATGGCTACTCCCTCTTATGTGGTGGAAGTTGGAGATGGTAGAAAGATAGATTGTCAAGGAAAATGTGCAGATTTTATCTTGGAAATCCAAGGATTACAAATTCGACAAGAATTTTTCACTTTTGAGATAGGTGGACCTGATATTGTGTTGGGCTTAGAGTGGTTGGCCAGTTTAGGGGAGGTTAAGGCAGATTTTGGAAACTTAAAACTTACCATTGGTGGAGGGAACCAGCAGCACATGGTGATCGAGGATCCTGCTTTATCCACTACTGCAACTTCATTTAAAAAGTTGATACACGAATTGCAGCAAGGGGATCAAGGGTTTTTGGTGGATATGGTTCATAATCATGAAGTTGTGGATTCTACGGCTTGTACAAAGGAAGTGGAGCAAGTGTTGGCATCCTATGGTGAGGTTTTTCAAGAGTTCCATGAATTACCTCCTACCCAAAAACAAGATCATGCTATTCATCTCAAGGAGGGAGTATCCATTCCAAACTTAAGGCCATATAAGTATTCGCACTCGCAAAAGAATGAGATTGAAAGATTGATTGGTGATATGCTGAATGTTGGTATTATTCGGCCTAGTATTAGTCCTTATTCCAACCCTATTATCTTGGTGAAAAAGAAAGATGGAGGATGGAGGTTTTGTGTAGATTATAAGGCTCTTAACAAGGTAACCATTCCAAATAAATTTCCTATTCCAGTTATAGATGAATTATTGGATGAGCTAGCTGGAGCAACTATCTTTTCTAAACTAGATCTCAAGTCTGGTTACCACCAGATTCGTATGAAAGAAAGCGATATTAAGAAGACAACTTTTCGAACCCATGAGGGCCACTATGAATTCCTAGTCATGTCTTTTGGTTTGACAAATGCCCCAGCAACATTCCAATCTCTCATGAATGAAGTTCTCAAGCCTTTTTTGCGAAAATTTGTATTGGTGTTTTTCGATGATATCTTGGTTTACAGCACTTCTATGGATCTGCACCTCCAACATTTATCACAAGTTCTTCAACTACTATGTGATCATCACTTAAAAGTTAATAGGAAGAAATGCAGCTTTGGCCAAGACAGCATTGAATACTTGGGCCATGTGATCTCGGGGAATGGGGTATCAGTTGACCCTAAGAAGGTAAAGGCTATGTTTAAATGGCCGAGACCGAAAGATGTCACTGCTTTAAGAGGTTTTCTTGGTCTAACGGGGTACTATAGAAGGTTTGTTCGACATTATGGTAAAATTGTGCAACCTCTAACACAATTGCTTAAAAAGGAAGGTTTTGTTTGGTCTAATGAAGTACATCAAGCCTTCGAAGCATTGAAGACTGTTGTCTCCCAATTGCCCACGCTAGGAGTGCCAGATTTTTCCAAATCTTTTGTGGTTGAGATTGATGCTTCCAGTAAAGGGTTAGGAGCTGTGTTATTACAAGAGGGCAGATCCTTGGCCTTTTGGAGCCAAGCCTTGACAGAAAGAGGTCAAAGGAAATCAGTTTATGAACGAGAACTAATGGCTATCGTCCAAGCTATGCAAAAATGGAAGCATTACTTGATGGGTACTCACTTTACCATTGTCACTGATAAAAAAAGCTTAAAGTTTTTGAATGATCATAAATTGTTGACAGAGGAACAATTTAAATGGGCTTCGAAGCTCATTGGGTTGGATTTTGACATCAAATATCGACCTGGGAAGGAAAATATGGTTGCTGATGCATTATCCCGACAAGTCTTCTTTAACATTTCTATCCTACAACCTCAAGAGTGGGAAGATTGGGATACAGAAATACAAAAGGATGTGAAAATGAGCACCATTATACAGAATTTGTTAGTGGATCCTACTGCTCATGCCCAGTTTCAGCTAAAAAAGGGGAAATTGTACTATCACGGCAAACTTGTTCAGCCTAAACATTATAGTAGAATCCCTACTATCATTAAAGAGCTGCATGAATCTCCATTAGGTGGTCATAGTGGCTACTTTCACACTCTTAAACGAATTGCAGGCGTTCTATATTGGGAGGGCATGAGAAGAGATATTAAGGATTTTGTGATGCAGTGTGACACTTGCCAGAGGAATAAAACTGCGACTCTAGCTCCTGCTGGTTTACTACAACCATTGCCAATTCCAACTCAGGTTTGGAGTGATATCTCCATGGATTTTATTGGGGGTCTACCTAAAGCAAAGGGGATGGACACTATTCTTGTAGTGGTCGATCGCCTCACTAAGTATGCCCATTTCTTTGCTTTAGCACATCCTTATACTGCTGCAGATGTAGCTGCCATTTTTGTTAAAGAGGTGGTTCGGTTACATGGGTTTCCTTCCACAATTGTTTTAGATAGGGACAAACTGTTTTTAAGTCAATCTTGGAAGGAATTGTTCAAACAAGCAAGTACAAAGCTCAACATACCATCCCCAAACGAATGGTCAAACGGAAGTGGTTAACCGTTGTTTGGAAACTTATCTAAGGTGTATGACAAGATCTCAACCTAAGTTATGGCCTAGTTGGTTACTTTGGGCTGAATTCTGGTTTAACACTAATTACCATGCCTCTTAAAAAATGACACCATTTAAAGCTTTATATGGTCACGACCCACCTTTGCTTTTGAAAGGGACAACCATTCCTTGTAAAATAGAGAGTGTCAACCAGTTCCAAGATGAACGTGATGCGATTTTGAAAGCTTTGAAGTCCAATCTCTGTCGGGCTCAAGAGCAGAATAAACTTCAAGCCAACAAGCATAGAAGAGAGGTTACATATCAAATTGGTGATTGGGTGTTCCTTAAAATCTAACCTTATAGGTTTAAATCTTTGGCTAGATGACCTAATGAGAAACTGAGTCCTCGTTTTTACGGGCCATACCAGATTTTGGAACGTATTGGTCCAGTAGCATATAAACTGCTACTTCCTGCCCATAGCTGTATTCACCCAGTTTTTCATTGTATCCTTACTAAAGACTGCTTCCACTACTATTCCCACATCACAACCCTTACCTCCCATGCTATCTGAAGACTACATATTGGAGGTGACACCTGAGAAAGTGTTAGATACTCGCCAGGATGCTAAAGGAGAATAGGAGGTTCTTCTCAAGTGGAGGCAACTTCCAGATTTGGACTGGGAGTCTGCCACAACCATCCAGCAAGAGTTTCCAGACCTTCACCTTGAGGGCAAGGTGAATCTGCAGGGGCGGAGTAATGATAGGTTTGGAATAGTTTATAAAAGGAGGGAAAAGAGGAATAACTGAATATGACAGTTATAACCTCTGCAGTGTAATTCTGTTTTTCTTTTTTAAATATGTCATGTAACTGACTATTATAAATAGTCAGAAATTATAGGAAATAGGCAGTTTGTAGTTTTCTGAAGGACCTGATAGGAGAGTGAGGATCTCTCAAAGCTTTCTCAGTTGTAATCTTGAGTTCTAGCTTCTACTCTTTTGACACAACCAGTGTTGTTCAATAAAAGTAATCAAGAATTGGTCTTGATTGTTCTGTATTACTAATTGTCCCTATCACTTGTGTAGTAAATTAAATACTGGAATCTTAAAATAATCTTTAAGTAGTATCTATACCCTTTAGCATTGAGTCAGAAATAGATATTAATAGAGTAGAACTGTAGATATTAACTAACCTACAATCTGTATTATTAAATCGTCGTCCTATCCTACAAAATGCTTAGTATTAGGAACACAGTTATTAGAATTTTACTATTCATGATATGATGAATCTCACAACTCATACATTATGTCTATCTACCAATGTATATCCCAAGATGAATCTTAAATTACTTTGTATCTTAAAATACAAGACTAAATGTATGAAATTTGTACCACCCATACGATTCAAGGATTCATATGTTTTCACCTTTTAACCTTTATTCTAAATACCCTCTCCCCCATCCCTGGTAAAGAAACAAAGACAATTAAAAGGTGGAATGAAGCTTAATTATGGGGTAACACAAATTTAAGGCCTATTCGTTTTTGTAAAATGACAAATACCTACAAAAGTACCATATTCATTTCATTTCCTTTGATGATGGAACGAACTTTTACACCACTCTTATGCAAATTCTTGAAAACAATAATCAAAGTGAAAACAACGTGATCTTTTTGTAATTGTAAGTAAGAACATAAAATGAAAACTAGAAGAATTTTCATAAATCAAACAAACCCTTGCTATATTTTAAGCTCTTCTTCACTCTTCCTAGGGCATAAAACTGAATAAGATCTTCTTTCCAACACTATTATTAAGCAAAACTCAACTCTATGCATAAGCTTAAGAATGAACCCAACTTTTGCACAGTCATAAAATTTCACATTGCATTAGTAAGAGAGAATATGAATGCAAAATGTGTGCAACTAGCATTTCTCGAACTGAATTAAAAATCATTTCCACCCCGAAAAAGAAATAATGAGCAAAATAAAAACTTTTTTATTTTCCCATAATGATATTCATTTTCCATCGAAATAATTCCAATTAGTTTAACTAACCAAAGACAAGAAACAACTAACTAAAGTACATCAACAGCATGTCACCTTACAAACAAACAAGTACAAATTTGTTAACCTAAAAATGCAAAAAAAAATATTTCATATTCGAGAATTAAAATAATTTATCTTATATACAATGATTATATAATGAAAGGAACTTACAGAAACAGTGTAATGAACAGTATGGGGATTGAAAAAGGAGAATAGTAGAGAGTGCAAAGAAAGTGAGTGAGGATTTTGGGTTATTGTATTTTTCGCGCAGCTGCGCTCTGTTGCATTGTGGATCAACCGAGAAACGAGGAATGAGAACCAAAAGAACTCATATTCCCGGTTGAAACCAATGTTTCTATGGAAAGTGAAAAAGAAAAACAGGAGATTGTACAAGAAAACAAATATAATTATTTTTAAAGTTCTTTTATTTAAATCTAAATTTTATTTTTTTAATTTAAAAATGGTACATCCTGGGGCAACTTATATGTTTAGAGGATATCTATACCTTTTATCTCTGATCTGTAACAGCCCAAAAACTAATAAATACCCTATATCAATGTTTAAATCATAGCCTTAATAAGGTATTTCAAAATAAATTCACATTTTATAGTTCTTATACTAAATAATGAGATACTAAAAACAAATGCATTTAAAATGAACTCATGAATACTTCAAAATATAAACCAGTGAACTTAATATAGTTTTTCAAAACCACAATCCATCATCGTTATAATATTCCTATCCTAATACTTCATTTCCCCTAACCCAGCTCCGGTGCACTATCACCATCAACTCCTATAATTGCTCACGTGTGTGTGTGTATATATATATATATATATATATATATATATATATATATATATATATACACACACAATCATCGCAAAAAGATCATCGCAGAAAAAACAAAAGAAAACATGAGAACATACAAAATGCAAAGGTAAGCTAATGTATAAACAAATGATGAGAAAATAAAATACAAAAAATAGTAACATATTAAAATAATTATGAAAAATATAAAGTATATAAAAGAAATAATAACTTCTAATAAAGACTATCAAAACGAATCTTGGCTAGAAATCAATCCTTAAGTTAGCCCTTCTCATTTTCCCATTTATTCACTGTATTACTTCAATCCAATAACTCATTCAACGATACATGTCAATACATGAACAAGCTCAAAAACACAAACAGTTCACACTCATCAAATCAAATACCAAGTATCATCACACATGGCTTAGTCCAATGGCTCAAACAAACATCATTGCAAAGCAGCTCAAACAACAAAGTACAATGACTATGCTTCTAGGAGACTAGCATATTGAATAGAGTCTCCTTCGACTCTCACCACCTAGATATCTTCCTCACCACCTAGATATCTTCATCTATGTAGAGTTGGATACTAGTCGAGTTAGAATAGTGTCACATAACAAATCTCCTTTCATACACTTTTGACTCATCCTAGAGTAGCATTTTTCCTTTTCTCTTGAAAATAACTAATTTGAGTATTAATATCACACCAATTTTCACAAACATTCTTACGTTACCCATCATAGCTCAATACAGTCATTGTTACAATTTGTGGTATGAAAAGAATAGCTATGATAACTCACATAATAGGACATGTAAACCCAACCAACAGAACCCACCGTCTCAATGTCTTTCTATCATCATTCATAATTCACAGTACAATAGAAATCATATATAATAGAAATTCAATATAAACTATCAGTACAATCACATTCAACAATCAAATCTCATCATTTATTTCGCAGAACCCATTTAAGAAAATCACATCTACTATTGGTCAGCTGGTCTCATTCTTTCTCATTGTTCTCAATCCACTCAACAAATTTATTTAAGAAAAAAACATTATTTATAAAGGACTAGTGTAGACTTTGCTTAGCAATGCTCTTTCCCCTCAAACGGCTTTCACCCATAGAATCATTCTTTCTCCACAACAAAAGGCTCAAACAACAAATCAAGGTAGAATTTTAGGATCTCAACTAGAGGGAGTTTCATCAAGAATGAAAAGAGACATCATTCAATCAAAAGGAAGCTTGAATGCGAAGAAAATCAGATTGCTCTATAGAGAAAAGAGCATAAATCCGAACTCACCTAAAAGAGAGATTGACCGGAGGCTATGATAGGAGTTCTTCGCTTACGTCACTACAGTGGTGTTGGATACAGGGAGGCCCAACACGATGAAGGTATGGTGGTGAACGGCGGTGAACGGCGGCGATAAACAAAGCTTGCCGAAGATGAGACGACACGGTCCGGTGAGTGTGGCGGTGGAAGCCGGTGGCCACGGTTGACGCACGGCGGTTCCTGTCAAGAGAACTCCAAATGGGCTAGAGTGATGGACACTGATGAGGATGAAAATGGTGATCGGGTCTCATCGAAAGCTAATTGACATCGGGAATGTTAGGGTTTTGTGTGTTGTGCTCTTTCAGTGAGGAAGAAGAAACGAGACCCGGTAGTTGTGGCTGGGAAGATGATGATGATATCTAAGGGAAGAAGATGAGCTATCATTAGTGATATTTCGAATTTTATAATTGCAAAATTGATTTTAGTTAACTTTTATTATCTAATTTAATATTAAACTTGAAAAAAAAATCTATTTGTTAATGAAACTAAAATCCAAAATAATACATCATTTAAACCCTACAAATGACAAGTTATTAACCTTGTGGGACAGAGTGTAGAATAAAAAATAATGTGTGGGTGTTGTTGGAGAGTGGCGGTGGGTCCATGTTGTTTTTGGTTTTTATGCAGGTGGAAGGTGAAGACGATGATGAATGATGATGCGTTTGTGTTTTTGGAGGATGAGGGTGCAAGAGAATGTTGGAGTTTGGGATGAGAAAAACGAAGGAGATGCATTCGTGGATTGTGATGAGCGTGTGAAGATGAAGGTTGAAAATAGGTCTCGAAAATGGAAGTTACGTATGGATGTTATCAAGTGCAGGAGAATGGAAGGGAGAAAGCGTGTTTTGTTTTCAAAGATACAGGAGTTTATTTGCATAATGTACCATCAACATATAAAACAGCACTTCATGCCATATTCAATGCAAGATGTACCTGTTCTTGCAGTTCTTTCTATGGCAAGTAAGAATCATCGTCCGTCCCCTTCTCCTTTGTTCTTTTCTTTTCCTTTCACTCTACCTCCTCTCCACCACTCCACCCAGATACACCCTTATCTCTCTTTCTACTCACTCACTTTAATTATTCACTTCACTTTTTTTCATTTTTTTAATCAAATAAAAGTATAAAATAAAATAAAATAAGCTAAAAACAATAAAATAAAACAAAATAAAAATAAAGAAAAAATACAATATAATATAATAAAGCAAAATAAAATAAATGTAAAATATAATATAATAAATAATAAATAATAAATAATAAATAATAAATAATAAAAAATATCAAAAATAAAAAACAATAAATATTTTTTTATATTTTAAAATTATAAATAACATATTAAAATTATACGTAGTATGAAAAATCTTATCATTGTTTCTTTCTTTTCATATCAATTAAAACTAATATAATTTTTTTTACCATAATTCATCATTACCATTTTTATGATCAAATTAAATAAAAATAGAATGTCTAATAGATAACTTGTTTATTGTTGAAATAGATCGTCTTGTCTTTAATTAGATTGTTCAAAAGATCCTCTATTCAATTCAAAATGTAAGTAAATGTAGATTAGTCAACCCAATTCATTTTCTAAAAATTTAACAAGATTTTGAATAATCTAACACTTACTCAACAAAAAGCACAAGATTGTGAAATAACAATAAAATGGGCTTGTTATAAACAATGTATATATAGAACAATTATTGATATGAAGACAAATTGATTCTCCACATTATTCATAGTTGAATTTTTCATCAATGATATGATTATTATTTATTTAATTTTTAAATAAATTAAGTATACATTAACTAGTTCACTAATTTTCTCACTCATTTCAAGCGTCTACATGTAATTTTTATTCTTCTACCTATTGAATTAAGCAAATAAAAGGTTGTTAGAACTAAACAAACTAAAAAGAATTCTTAATTAGAAAATAAAATTGAATTATCGACACATTCTAAAACAATCCTAAGAACACAAATCAAAATAAAAAAAAAAGGAATAAATAGATTAGACTCAACTTTGCACAAATTGAAGAATAGTATTTTAATCGCCCATAACCTCGTAATTAACTATAAATTCACAAGAGAAACAACCTAGAACGATTTAGCTCTTCATACGAAAGACAATAAAAGATATTACAAATAAGAAAATAAAACATGGTCTGATGAACGATTGAGTGATAAGAGATGAGATGGTGATCGATGAATGTTGATGGATGTATATTTGTAGTAGTTTCTAGTGAATTCAATTTGTTTCTCAAAGACAATCTTTCAGCTTTGATTCATTCGATCTAAAATAACCAATTCTATTGTAGAGATTTTAGTGTGATAAATGATTTACATTGATAGATTCCCTTGTAGAGATTCAACACAAGAGAAAAATCCAAACGAATTTTGTTGTTAGAAGATTCGACGTGATAAGCAATAAAGAACATATTTTGGTGCATAAAATCTAATGTAAGAGATACTTCCAAAGTAACAAACTTTGTTGCAAAAAGTCCAACATGATAGACAACTTGATAGGCCTCCAAAGCACCATAATGTGAACAAGTATGTTTAATACACAGATAAGACAAGTCTAAAGATTTACTCATTAAACGTGTCTAGTTCACACAAATTAGACTAATGAATCTAATGCACTGAACTTGTCAAACTTATCTTTTCAATCTTCAAAATTAGTTTATAGCTACAAATTTCCAAATTGGTACCCAAACATTTACTCAAATTCCTTGATTGGCACCTAAATGTTCTCCAAATGTTATGTTAATACAATTATATTACACTATCTTTGGTAAAAGATATTAGTATAATATTTTTAGTTAATATTATATTAAAAAATACCTAGCTTACCACTTTTAATATGACTTAAATTGAATATCATATAGTTATGTGTAGAATGAACAATTAGCCTTTAAAAGTATTCACTATAACGTCCCATTTAATAAATAGACTTACTTAAATGACACATCACGCATAAACAATATTACGAGCAAAGGTTCGGAGTATAACTCACTTCTTAAGAATATCCAAGAATTTATAAAAGAAAATCCTGGAGCACACCATGATGCCAATACACACAGGATACATAATCCAACAATAATACAACTAAGATTTAAAACAAGGTAATACATGGGCCATAGCCCTAAGAGAAAATTCACTAAGTGGGATCCAACCCAGGCGGGCTAAGCAACAGAGTCACCATTCCCCTGTTGACCGCGAGAACCTCTCGCATATGCTCACATCAATAAATTGATGATCATCGCAAAAGGAGAAAAACCACATACAAGGCAACCAAACAAGCAAAAAGGGTAAACTACAGTATAAAACAATTTATCATACGGATACATGCCATTTCATAGACCAATGAATATATGTCAACCAATCATGTTATGCCTTGCAAACAATACACTAAGACTCATACTCGACTCATCCAGATACATATAATTTAGTCGGATTCAGCGGATGCTTGCACTTGTGGTGGATTTCCCTGCTCACCCCCGAGCTAAGTGTTATAAAGTTTCAACCCCTACGCACAAGATTAGCCCTTAATGAATCTCAGGCCTCCTGCTACTCTCACCACAAGAGTCAGTTCGCTTTAAGTGAGACTAATTGACTCCTTAGAGTGTCAGGATGCAACCTTACCTTGAATCCTTACCAAATTATATAGATGGGGAACCACCATGAACTCCCACTAACAGGGGTCATGGAATTACGTTCCGACCATTGAAGCACCACCATGGGGTCTCACCTAGAGGCTCATGAAATTACGTACTGACCACATACCAATCATATTCAATCAAACAAGTAATATTTTTCATGCATATAAATCTCATGCCAGCCTTTATAATCAATCCTCATTCATATGCCATATTGGATCCATTCCAACTCATCCTTCCCAGACCATGAATATAGAAGTGTATTTCGTACCGACACTATGCCCCTTTGATAACCAACTATCCCATATAAAATCACATGCCAAGATCATACCACACCTATCATTTACAACCCATACACCATACCGTTCATGCATAATCATTCTTCTCATGCTTTTAATATAACAATTCAAATCAAGCAATTGTCAACCATCGGAGAACAGAGAAAACAACAAATATCACAATACCCTCGCCTAGTTCCTCGCTCAGGCTGAAGGGTCTCGCTCAGGCAAGCTCCCTTCGCCTAGGCGAGAGCTCGACAATCTGGAATAGTGGCCATTCACACTAGCTCACTTAGGCGAGATCTCCTCGCCTGAACGAGGCATTCTCTCGCTCAAAACAAAGATGGCCCGCTTGAGCGATAGCTCATGCAAAAGGTCTGGGCGCACCTCTGCCAATCTCACTTAGGCGAGACTAGCTCGCTTGAGCGAGACTATCAGTTCTCGCTACTGTTCGTACCTGCAGCAGCCATACATTCATGTCCAAAACACATAGTAGAGCATTTTTATGCAATCACAGCAGCACAGACTTCATACCAACTCGAGATAGATAAAAAATAAGCAACAAATTATAAAATGCAAGAAACCCTAACTTCTCTTACCTGGAATGAGCTAGTACAGGACCTCGACACCAACCACGGAGCACAACAACTCTAGGAATAGGCTTAAAAGCTGGAAAACAGTGGAACAAATCTTAAGATTGAGCTCACTACGAAACCCTAACTGGGAAAACAGGAGAATATACTAAGGGTAAAGTGGTATGAGTCGGAGAGTAACTTACACGGGGCAAGAATGACCTTGAGCAAACTTGACGGAGGCTGGAGATCAAACCCTAACAGAGCACAATTTTGGGTGAGGAGAGGAAAACAAGGCGATTGTTTTCTGAAAGTGAGAGAAAAGAGTGTGTTATGGCAGACTTAGGGTCTAGTTTCCCTTTGGGCTAGCCCTAGGCCCAACTGATTTTGGGGTAGCCCTTTAAAAATAAGGCAGCATTGTAAGTGGGCTTTACATTCACCATTGTCATTTCAGTGTTACATGATAATGTTGGAAATATTTTAGTATAATTTAAAAAATAAATAATTAAAATAAACATCCTACTGTCACTCATGTTTTCATGGACTTTTAATTTTATGCGTTTATGTCAATTATGATGGTTAACAACTATATTTTTATTATAATTGACTCTTGTGTCTTCCTTTTATACCTATAACTACCACATCGGTGCATGGGAAAAGACACAACAAAGACAAAAAACACTAGATTTTTCTTAGAAGTGTTATTATTTTTTCTCTATATTATCTCTTAAAACAGTGGTATTCATAAGGTTCAAAGATCCTTCACTACACTCGATCGATCTGACGGGTTGTTGTATCTCTGGAGAAAGATGCATATGATTTTGTTGTGCCTTGTGTAGTAGGGGTGTTTTCTCTCTAAGGATAGCGTTATGCGTGCCTCAACCCAAACTATTTCTACTCCTTACCTCATTTATTTTTTATCTATTATTATTATAATTTATTATTATTATTATTATAAGAATTATTGGATCTTTGATTAATATTCTTTGATTCATATACATGTCAGTATTATTATTGCTCTAATAATAATTATTATTATAATAGTTTTATTATTAATAATATTATTTGAGTAATCATTTTCTAACATTTTTAGAGAGAAAACGATCTTGTTATTTCTATTTTTGATTACTCATCTAAAATTATAAACAATATAGAGCTGAAGACTGAAAACACATTTTATGAATTAATGTGTTTGTTATGGTTATAATTAGATCAGTTTCAACTAAGGCTAAAATTTATGTGTATAATTGTTTTTATTTCTATTGGTAACAATAAATGAAATTATGGATAAATGAAATTCTTGCTGCTCATTGAATAATTTTTTGTGATGTCTAAAGCTAATGTTTTTGTTGTTATATTAATTTATGCTTTAATATTGTCTACTCTTACCATTGATAAAGATGTTCTATATCATATATATTTTAATTGTTTTGTATGAAAACAATTATAAAATAATTTGTCATACTAAAATTACTATTGTGTTATGGAAAACAATTGAACAAAATTATGCATTTGCAAAGGAAAAAAAAAGGTTTAACTTGATGTTTATATGAAAAAAAATGACTGAAAATAAATTATCAGATTTATGAATTTAAAATATTATTTATGACATGAAATTAAAATGAATCATTTTATGATCATGTGTGTGCTGATAAAAAAAATAAATCTTCATATCAGAAATTGAGAAGATAGTTAAGTAAAATTAAACTTGTCTTTTAGAAATTATCTTATTTTTTGAAAAGGAGTTTTTCATGTTTTTGAACTTAGAAACTTCCTTGTTGCTCTACAAGGTTATCAAGTGGTTTCTTTTGGTGCAATTGGATTATTGTTTCTAGACATGTGTTCTGGTTTTGGTCAGTAAATGATGTATTTGTGATGACTTGTTTGAGTTAAGTACATTTATCTTGTAAAAAAAATATTTAGTAACTATTTATTTGATTATTACAAATGTTGAAAATTGTGTTATATGACATGTTATTATGATAATTGTTGAGAAGTTTGGTTAGAATCCATTCATATTATGAAATTTTAAGGTACAAAATTAATTAAATAGAGAAGTGACATGTCTTTATAAATGAGTGTTTTTATGTGAAACTCATGGTATTATCCCTTAAGTAACATCTTCATATAGTGCTAATCTAATGGTGTAGCGAAAGAAACAAATAATGCTTTAATATGGTAAATGTTATTCTACAAGTTCGGGCTTGCGTAACATTATATCAATGAAACTATATTATGTTTGTCATATCTTCAAATATATTTCCTTGCAAAAGGTTGTGATAAAACTCTTATGAGTTAAAAAAAAACCACATTTAAAATATTTTAAAATGTGGAGTGTCTTGTAAAGGTTAAAATACCTGTTAAGGAGAAAAAAATCCTTGGTTATTTATACTGATAAATTTTTAGAGATGTTTCCTTCAAATGATAAATTAACTAAATTTGTTTGTGATACGTCTAGTATTGTTTGGCCATCTAGTGATAATATTATTTGTATTTCTTCTAGTTATGACAATTGATGAGTGCGTATTTTTGTCCTCATTTAATGTTTAATTCTGGGTATTGAATTTGTGTACTTAAAGAGTGATTTAATTGACAGTTATGATAATTAGGCTATTTGAGCTTATGTGATAAAAATGTCTTAAAAAGTGATATTTAGCTGAAAAAATTATTTTTGGATATTTTAACGTTTGTTGATACAACTGAAGTTAAGATTAAGCTCATTTAAGGTTACAAACCACCTTTAAATAAGGTTGAAATTAACAAGTTCTAGAAAAATTACTTCTACACCCCCTAAATTACATATACACTCCCCTCTTTGAAGTGGACCACCTAAAAACTTGTTCTGCACTCCTAATTTTTACTAAGTTGCACCCCTTCTACCACTTAAACTCAACTCAACCAGATCATGTCATGTGGCAATCTCCAACTTTTAAATCTGTCCAACTATATGGTTGCCACATGTCATATATCCAACAACTCAAAATTAAGCCAATCAAATGTGCCACATCATCATCTTCCGTCCCTCCAACAAATCAGAAACCCTAGGCCATCACTATGATGCCAGCAGTAGACCTTTGTCCTTTCGCGTTCACGTTAGACCAGGTCACTTGAGCAATCAGCAGAAACGACGTGAACCATAGAAGCCTCCATCTTCAACCTTCATATCCAACCATTGAGTCCACGATGCAATCTACAGAAAAACACATGAACCTCCACTATGTCGCTGCATCAGTTCGAACCTACGCAGCAGATCCACCGCAAATCTACAACTGCACCAACTTTCAAACAACATCGTGTTCACGTCAGACCATGACGCCGAATAGGAGAGGACCACCAGAAACCTGCGACCATGACGCTACCTTTGAACCACCAATGCAGTGCACCAGAACAACAGCCTCGTCGACAACAACACCGTTTCCATGGCAGCAGCGATGAACAGCCTCATTCCTCCATTACACTTGCAGAAACCCTTAGGGGGGCCTATTTTCTTTCTCTCTCCTTTCATTTTATATTTTTATTTTACTTTTGCATTCTATGGATTACTAAACTTCTTGAGTTAATTCCATTGTAATTCTTAATTGGATTCTAAGGTTAGATCAATTAATTTGTTTGTTCTTTTTATTATTGTTGAGGTTTTAATTCATCTATGTCTTTTATTTTTGAATCACGTAAAATGTAATGATTTTAAATCTATATGCATGTTGATCATATGAGTTCAAGGGTTTTTAAATTTAATTGAGACTTTACTTTGATTAAAGGTATTTACTCTAACTAAAATTAATTGAGACTTTACTTTGATTAATTAAGCTTTTTATTTGGTGAGGAGATAAAAGAATATACATGATTAGGCATAGTAAAATTTGATTGAGACTATACTTTGGTTGAATTTACTGTGGATAATCTAAAAGTTCTCACTTTTAATTGAGATTGTACTTTGGTTAAAAGTGAGAAGCCAACAAATTAATTGAGACTTTACATTAATTAATTTGCAAATCTACAACAATAATTAATTGAGAAATAATCTTTAGATAACCGATGATGGATCTATTTTGAAAAACAATGGAATCAATCTATTTTCATTGCTATTATTTTTATTTCTTTTTATCTTTTAAATTTTATTTCTCTCTTTATTTATCTTAATCCTCTTATTTTTTTTTATTTCATTTGAATAACTCTTTTGTATAGTTTTCATAAGAACTAATTTGCTAAAAAGCAATTACGTGTTCGTTGAGAGACGACTTTGGGTTACTTTACCCTTTCTATTTTTTTTGATTACTTTCTTAACAATACTGAAGTTGTTATAACAAAGTAGTATTAAATTCGATCCCGTCAACAACAACGTTATCAAATTTGGCGTCGTTGCCGGGGAACACGATTAAAATTTTTATCATTTTAGTTCTTATTTTATTTTATTGTTTTTGTTTTTGTTTATCACTAACATTTTTTTCCTTTATTTTTTTTTCTAACATTTATCTTCTTTCTTTAGTTATTTTTTTTAAGCATAATTTTTGTTTGAGAAATTTTGATGGGAAATTTGTGAAACTAGTTGGGGAACACTTTGGCTAAGGAAAGATAAAGTACTTAAGTTGTCCATTGAGACACACCTCTCTTTCCTGGAAGTCTACTCAACAAGCTTTCAACTTATTTCTTTTCAGAAAACATCTTTCAAAAATGAAAAATAGTTTTTCATATGAAAATAATCAACAATGTGATTTTCAAGTGAACTATGATTATTATCCACAACAACCACATGATTCATAGGATTATCATCAACAAATTGTCACACCTACTTTTCCACCTGATTTGAGTAGGTTAACTATACGTCAACTAAATGATCTATATCCTAGATCATCTTTTGTGGAATATGAGCAACCATCATACCATGAGCAACAACCATATTCTGAGTGTCCACCTCAGCCATCATATGTTCCATTTAGTTCTCAACAGCAACAACACACACTCATCAACAATATGTCCAATTTCTTGAGATGATTGAATGATATATTAATATAAATTGGATATTAATTTTGGTGACAAAATCAACCACTAGTTATGGCTATGTTTTAACCTTTGATGGAGGTGCACTATCATGGAAATATGTTAAAAAGTTGTTATTCTATCATGATCTACTATACAAGCATAAATTATTCATTTTTCCAATGCATCTTGACAATCAAATTGTTATATTTAAAGTTTCTAGTAAAAATGTCAATGAAGTTGACATATGAGAATGAAAGATAAATATATTAGAAACTTAATTACTCATGGTATTATCTCTCTTGACTTTGTCAGGTCAGAAAGAAATATTGTAAATCTGCTTATCAAAAGGTTGATGCATCAACAACAAGTATTTGAGTCGTCGAGGGGAATGAGACTATAGCCCATAAACTAGTTACAACAATGGACACCCATCTCCACATAAATGACGATCCCATGAAGTGGAGTTCAATGGACAACAACGAAATTGTTGTTGACTAAAGTACACCAAATAATTTGATTAAATTTTACTCATTCCTATGGCGATGTGTACTATAAATTGTGAAAATAATAAGGTTGAGGTATGTGAATTATTATGCTTATTTTATAAAATACCTCTTAATAAACCCAATGACAATTTTCGTAGGGGTTTGAGTCACAAAAAACCCTTTGAGGGTTTACCTAGTGAGTGTGATGGTGGGGCCGCCATTGTGAGACATGGGCAAGTCTCTAATTGACACTCATGAAACAAGATACATGCACAAGGTCGTAACGTGCACCCACTGATTAGAACCTAAAATGAACACTGATATTGTATGTGTTGGTCACAAGGGATGTAGCTCAAGACAATCAAGTCTCTGTATTTTCTCGGGTGGAAGTTTATAAGCACTAGGTCTAAGGCTCAAACCCGAAAGGTTCTTTACACTGAACTACAATATTTTGTTTTAAAAGATAATAGATTTTGTTTTATTTTATTTTTTTAAATTATGTGAGGGATTGTTGGAAATATTTTAGTATAATTTAAAAAATAAATAATTAAAATAAACATCCTACTATTACTCATGTTTTCATGGACTTTTAATTTTATGCGTTTATGTCATTTATGGCTAACGACTATATTTTTATTACAATTGACTCTTGTGTCTCCCTTTTATACCTATAAATAGCACGTAGGTGCATGGGAAAAGACACGACAAAGGCAAAAAACACTAGAGTTTTCTCATAAGTGTTATTCTTTTCTTCTCTATATTATCTCTTAAAACAATGATGTTCATAAAGTTCAGAGATCCTTCGTTGCACTCGATCGATCTGACGGGTTGTTGTATCTTGGGAAAGAGATGTATATGATTTTGTTGAGCCTTGTGTAGTAGGGACATTTTCTCTCTAAGGATAGCGCTATGCGTGCCTTAACCCAAGTTATTTCTACTCCTTACCTCATTTATTTTTTATCTATTATTTATTATTGTTATAAGAATTATTGGAGTCCCTTCTGCAGGTAACCCCTCCTGGGTCCAAGCCGATATGTACCAACCAGGAAGAGGCCAACTAAGGAGATAGTGGACTACATGGGTAAGGTGACGCTTGTGCCTAACTTATATTGTTTGTTCCTTGTAGGAACAATTGGCGTCCACCGTGGGGCACGAGACAACACCTTAGTACCCGTTTTTCTCTGAAGATGGTTTCAACCTGCAGTAGAGCTGGAGTTAACAAGCAGGCTGATGCTGGTCCCTCAGGAGCCGCCAACATCACCATTGACCTAGCCGCCATCCTAGACGGCCAGGCCAAGATGCAACAAGAGCTAGCAGACCTGAAGAAATGCAACGCTGATGGGATGGAGGCACTACGGCAAGAGAATTCCCGCCTCAGGCGAAAGATCGAAGCTAATCCCACCCTGAAAGGAAAAGCCAAGGAGGCGTCTGAGGCTGCAAGGTCCCCGGCCTTCCAACCCACAGAAGAAGAAAGTGAATACAACCCCACCCCTCACACCTTCACTACCACCCAACAAACACCCATTCCCTCCACCCATCCCACTCACTTCCCCTCCACCCAACCAGGGCACACCGCAGCCCCTACCCCTACTGCTACCCTCCATACTACCCAGATCCCCTACAATATACCCACCACCCTGCACACTACACATGTTCCACCTTACAACCCGCAATATCTCCCGACAACCCACATCCCCCCTCACAACTTCACCTCCACCTTCCCCACTCTGATCCACCATCCCATCCTTCCCCATCCGCTCCCACCCCACCAACCTAAACATCGCCACCCCTTGACCGATTTTATCGCTAACACCCCCCTTCCTGCCCAGTGGGAACCCTTCACACTGGACCGCTACACCGGTGAAACCGACCCTGACGAACATCTCAAAGTCTACATCACCCATGTTGCCCTGTACACGTCCCAGGACGTTGTCTTTTGCAAGGCCTTTCCCACCACCCTTAAGGGCCCTGCTCTAGAATGGTTCACAACCCTTCCACCCTACTCCATCGACAGCTTCGACGCTCTCTCCCACATGTTCTCCACCTATTTCGCTGGCAGCCGCCCACATCAAACTACCACAATCTCCCTCTTGGGCATTAGACAAGAACAAGGCGAACCACTCAGAGCGTTCATTGACCACTTTAGTAAGGCAACCCTTCGGACACCACACCTCAACCAAGAAATGATCCTTCAATGTGTGGCACTCACCCTCTAACCCGGCCCCTTCGCCAACAATGTCTACCTCCACCCACCCGCCTCTATGCACGAGCTCAAGTTGCGTGCCCCGACTATGTTCGCATGGAGGAAATGCAGACCCTCCACACCAAATTCTGCAATGACTATGCTCCCACTTCCGCCAACCCAACCCCACAGCCCCCTCGCCCCGACACCCGCCCACGCGAGCCACGCCAACCCCGTTTTACCAGATATGCTCCCCTTACTGTAGCCCGATCCCGCATCCTTGATGAGGCCCTACAAGCTGACCTCATTCCGCCACCACGTAAGACAACCACTCCCCCTAACGTTGATATGACCAAGTATTGCCGCTACCACCGCAACCATGGTCACACTACAGAAGACTGCAAAGCACTCCAGGATAAAATAGAAGAACTAGTCCGTGCTGGTCACTTTCGCCGCTTCATCCATATAGATGATCATCGTCACCCCCCTCGATCTGACCACAGACGCCCCCCACAAGACTCTCGCCACGACAGACGCCCCGCCCAACCCGCACCGATATCACCCTCCCCGATCCTCCCTTACGTGGCACTATCAACACCATTTCTGGTGGCTTCGCTAGTGGAGGATCCACCTCTTTTGCTAGGAAGAAACACCTCCGCCATATTCAATCCATCAACCACATTACACATTCCCATCACAAACACATGCCTCCTATCATCTTCACAGACGACGACTTTCACGGCCTCGACCACCAACAAGACAACCCCATGGTCATCAATGTTGAAATTGAAAACTACGCCGTTAAGAAAGTCCTTGTCGACCAGGACAACTCTGTTGACATTCTCTATTGGGCCACCTATCAAAAACTTCAGCTCCTGGACACTGCCATGGTCCCATATGACGAACCAATCTATGGCTTTTCTGGCAAACAAGTATCCACCCGCGACTACATCGACCTTCACACCGTGTTTCGTGACGGAACACAAACCAAAACCATTCCCATCTGCTTCCTTATCGTCAACGCGCCCACATCCTACAATGTCCTCCTGGGTCGTCCCTCGCTCAACATTCTCGGCGCTGTCGTCTCCACCCCCATTTGGCCATGAAGTTTCCTTCCCCTTCCGGCGACATCCTCACCGTCCACTACGACCAACGCCTGGCATGTGACACCCCAACTACTATACTAAATAATTATTATTTGATAAAAAGATATGGAATTAATTTTTTTTTTCCATAAGATTATCCTTGAGAGAACATTAATAATAACATAACTTCATATTCATATATATAGTATACATCTCTATAATTGTTCATGAAATGTTACAAAAATATGTATTTGTAAAATATTAAGAGTTCTACATCAGAATAAAAGATTATCTATATTTTTAATATCTCCTAAATATATTAATAGAAATTATCCATGAGTCAATCTTCAGAAGATCCACCAATAATATCCCGAACAACTCTCATTGAGCAGGTTCCTCTTCTGCTCATGCGACGGGTACATATGAAAGAAAAATATGAAAGGAGTGAGGTCTTTATAAGCCTTAAATATCAATCTCAATAAACTCAACAAACAATGCAGACACCGGGGGCCTAAATTTGGACCTATAACCACCAAACTTGATCTTGTTTTACCAGACATATGGATCCATATTCCACTTCTGATGATCCAATCTGAACATCAAA
>Ga0214544_1004508_pt1 | contig 27960 bp, 11 predicted proteins | sample CNSS3metaG_FD_160074 | JGI IMG/M metagenome (GOLD analysis project Ga0214544, IMG submission 160074) | Root nodule microbial communities from cowpea collected in UCLA plant growth center, Los Angeles, California, USA - CNSS3 | ecosystem: Host-associated > Plants > Roots > Nodule | place: USA...
ATATATTTGCAACAAACTTTTAAATTTTATAGTTATTTTAAATTATTATTTTTATTTATATATTTGATATACTTAATTATTTATCCGGGCCTTTCGATCTATCTTTTTCATTTCTATCTCTAAATTAAATTGTAATAATTTTCATGAAAGTTGTTAAAAAAATTTAATATTCTTTAGTTACAACTTCAATTTTTTTATTATAAATCCAAAATATAGTCTATACATTAAAAGATATTTTATTTTTATACATTAAAAAATATCCTATAAATTTTTATTATATAACAATAAATATTAACTTTGTGAAATACACAAACTAAAGTAATAGCGATTAAAGTAAAAATAAATAAATTCGTTAATTCCATGTGGTCCTTCTAATAAAAATAAACCATGATTAATTAAAATATCATATATTAAAATTGTTGAGTTTTATATATTTAAAATGTTTCAATTAGTTTTTATTGCTGGTATGATTATAGTTGGATTGCATTAAGATTAAATTCTCTTCATAAAACTTTTAAGAGACCCATTTTCTCCTCGTATTTTATAAAATTTGGAATAAGTTGATAAAATTTGATGGTAACTTACAATATTACTACAAGTCTACTCTTTTGAGTGTGGTTGGTAAGATTTTACAATGAATTATCATTAGCAAAGAGATTGACATGTGTCTCGTTGAGTTAAATACATAATATCATATTTAAATAGAATAAGTTTGATTTTGATATCTGTTTTTAATTTAAAATATGATGAGTCCAGAACGTTGACAAAATCTGTAATTTAAAAAGTAATTTAGAATGTGTTTGGTTTTGCATGAAAACGTTCAATTCTCTGACGAAAAATAGTAATTAGTTATTTTTTATTTAATGTGAACTTTTTTATTTTTTTAATTGATTTTGAAATTCAAACATATTAATTTTACGCTAAAAAATCAATTTTAATTAATTTTATATCAATTTAACGTGAAACCGCACTTAATTTTAGAATTATTATGAATTTTGGGTGAATTTTTAACCATTGACCGAGAGCATGCAATGCAAGGTAACAAAGGAAGCACGAAAAGCAGTGAAATGGGTGGTCTGATTGGAGAAGCAAAAGAAGCCCCCACATGCAAGTGGTTCACCCGACAAAAGCTGCACTCCCTTCACATCACTCTTCACATGCTTTTCTTTTCAACCATCTTCGCCCTATTTTCAATATTCTTTTACTTAATTATCACTTTTTTTTTCTTAAAATTATTAATTCAATAAACTCTTTTCTAATTAAAAAAAACTAATTATCATATTATAAATAAGATATCAATTTGCCAAAGAATCATTCACATTCCTTTCAAAAGTTTTTAATACTGCTCTTCTTTTCGTGTCCTACTGTTGAGTGATTTCATTTAATAAAATTATATATTTAAAAATAGCATCTATGTTAATCATATTATCAACTTATTTATCTTTGAAAGATCTTAAGACTGTAAATGAATATTCTCCTTTGAAAGATAGCAAAAGTGAATTACACAAGTTATTTGATTTGGTCAAAATATATACAAATATTAAATACATATTTTTATCAATAATAAATATTTTATTTTATTTTATTTTTTATTCTTTTTACTCTCTTTAATTTAAAATTTTCATTTTCTAACTTCTTCTTTTTTTCTCTATTTCGTGTTTCATTGTGAAATTGAAATAAAACTTTAATAAACTAAGTTATAAGTAAACAAAGTTAGCATGATATGATAAAGATTTTATATATATGTTTACAGTTTACAATGCACGTGTGTCAGTTGAGATTCCCTGCAACCCTTAGCTAGGTTCCTGCCTTATCCTGCTATACCCTTTGGCTAACTAGATGCTACTTTTGTTTTTGCCTTATTTTTATCTTTTCAGATACAGAGAAAAAAATAAACATTTATATACTTTTAGAAACAATTTCAATTTCACCAATAAATATGCTGGTATAAAACATAAAATCACTTAGTAATAATTATTTGACCTTTAAACTTTTGAATTTACGTTTTTAATTTGAAATTTGAAATTATTTAAAATGATTTTAGTTTTAATATAAGTTATGAACACTTTTATCCGATAAAAAAAATAAATATGAAATTATAAATGGTTTTGTCTCAAAAATTCACATTCATTGCGACATTCAAACTTCCTTTTTTATAAAATTTAAAATATGTACCATAATTAACACTTTTTAAAGTTATTTATCAATATTCTATATTATACTTATTTTACAATGTTATTCTATTTATTGACACAGTCTCACGATAAAATAATTGTTCGGCTAAATGTTTGTGTAAATATATATTAGATTCACAATTTGTAAATGAATTTAATTTAAATATATAAACAAGTTTTTATCATAAATATCTAATCTTAATCACATATTCTAAATTTTTTTAATAAAAGATTGTGATAGTTGCCTACATTTATTAATTAAAATTAATTTTCAAATTATATCCAATATAACTTTTCATCCACCGTTGGATTCATGCACTTTAGTTTTTAGCAGATACACAACCAAGTTTAAAACTAATTCCTAAATTATAAAACTAATAAAATAGATTCTACTATTTTTTTTTCTTTTTCAATTCACATGAATAAGAGATCAAACAACACATCTTCTATATATGTTGACTTTAAGAAGATATAATTGAAGAAAAAATTGATGCAACAAAGCCTATAACCCTTTTGTTCACTCTCCTTTGTAGCACAGTGGCATGAGTTGCTACAACAAGAAGCTCTAAAAGCTTATAATCATGGGAATGTGCAAGTGGAATGCAGTTTATAGTACACTGAATGAAGACTCAATAACAATGTGCAATGCATGGGATAAGATATGTTTACATAGTAATAATTAATATATAGACTAAACCTAAGTTCATTAATAGATTTGACAAATTTTAAAATTTTAATTGGTGGGACTGACAAAGAGACCATTAGGAGACAACAGATTTGCCTAGTTTGATATGAATATAATTAATGAAACCTTGGTGAAGATGTACTCTTTAGATACTATGTACTCTTATTACTAGAATAATTTATAAACACAAAATTTGTACTTCATTTCTATGTGTTTTGACCATTCTTTTCAGACTAATAAACATAACAAGTAATATTAATTTGTGTTTTAACCCTTTTTTGGTACAGGTTTTTGGTGAATCGAAATCTATTACCCTTTTTTGCGTCGGATTTTCTTTGAATCGAGATATAAAAGTTGTTTGAAATTACAAAAATGTTACCACGTTATTATATGTTTCAATTCCTGGACAACTAAAACATATAAGGCGAATTAAAAAGTAAAATTTGCACCAATGTAATATCAAACAAAATATGCATTTCACCTTGTATAGAAAAAAGGTACTTGTAGTTTGTTAAAGTTAAATAATGAACATATATGCATCTCAATAATTACCAAATTTATTAAGTAGTTGAGTGAGTTAACTCAATTGATATAAATTAGTTTATGATGGATTAAGTTCAAAATGAGTTTATTTGATTTAGTTTATTTTTAATGAGTCATAATTTTTTAGTCCAACTCACTTGTTACTATTTGATTATTTGATTAGTTGATTAGTTAAATGAGGTTGATTTATTTAAATATATTTATTCTTTTAATTTGTTTGACATATTTATTGCAGCAGTATAATTAGAGTGAATTAATTGGTCCATCAACTATTTACCTTTTCCACTGTGCATTAACCATAATTATGAAGTATTAAAAGATATTAAATAAAAATCAAAGTATTAGCTGATATTATTCAATAAAATAATCAATTAAACATTCAAATAATTTAAATATTTTAAAAAATAATTTAAATCTTAAAAATTAAAATGTTAATTTACATAATTAAAAATAATAAATAATTATTATAAAAATATAAATAATTCTTATTAATAGATTATGAGTCGTGGACTTGTGATTCGATGGAAGGAAAGAGAAAGAAATGTTGTCAATTTGATTTCTCTGCTAACAATTTTAAAAAAAATGAAAAATATCTTTTAATAATTAAATTTTAAAAATTTTTTTTTTTATATATATATATATATATATATATATATATATATATATATATATATAAAAGAAGAGTGATACCATGGAAAAGAATTCATTACTCTTATTTCTACCATGGATTTTGACTTTATGACATTGCTTTGATGATGCAATTCAAATATCGTAGTTGAAACAATTTCTAATACATTTTTCTACTACTTAGATATACGATTTATTTATTATAGCTAGTACAATTTAAATTGACTATTAAAAATTTAGTATCAAGTTCAAAGTTAACAACCCAATTAAAACTCATTTCAATTCAAATATTTCAAATCGATCATAATATTAACAATTTCACCATTAGTAACACTTCCTAATTCAAAACCAAATTCAAAATATCCCTTTACATGACAATGCTTGTGTTCCAAAAAATAGAAAAACGAAGTTGGAAATATATCAAAATTTCTATGAACCTGATGAAACATCAATGAAACAACTAAAACACGAACTAAACAATGAAATAGTTATGAGTGTAACATTTTTTAATTAATAATGTGTGAAACTTCAAAATAATAAGTTAAAGAATTAAGTAGGAAGATTGTAAACCAAACATGAATTTGTTACAAATTGATTTTTGATTAGATCGAAATGTTCTACATTTAATTAACTTCTAGGTAGTATGATGTGTATGTAGAAAAGTTGAAAAATGGTTTGAAAAATGGAGAAAGAAGTTAAAGAACAAAATGTAGAGAAAGGACTCTAAAGAATTAAAGAAAGAAATCACAAAAAAAAAAAACGAAAAAAAGAGAAAGAAAGAAAAATAAAATAAAATCCTACTAGCTTGAGCTTCACACTAGATCATCCAATTTCTATGTAATACATATTATTTTTTAAATGAAATAAAATAATTAATAATATTTAATACATGCCGCATGAAGATTGACTGAGAACGTGAATAAATAGTGATTAAGAAATACATATTTTTTTTTTCTCATAAAACCTTATGTTTGTACAGCAAATATAATTGTTTATAATTATGATTATAGTTGAAGACTATTTCTTGTAAGAATGTAACACTATTAGGAAACAGTATATTTATTTCTATGCATAATGAATTTATTTCATAAAATCTAGTTTTACACTATATATTCTTGATTTTTGTAGTGTTTTGTTCCGTGGACTTGGAATACGAAAAAATAATTGAGAAACTTTTTTAATAAGCATTTGAATTTCAGTTGAAAAAGTTAAGTTTAGTTGAACTTAATTTTTTTAAAACTTAAATTTGGTTGAATAATATCATTTAATGAAAAAACATCAATGATGTTTTGAATGCAACGCAAATTTGGATATTTTGACATTAAAGAAACTTAGAATAAATTAAATTAGTTGATTCAACATTCAAGAACTATTTAATTGACTCAAACATTAAAACAAACATATCACAAATCTTGCTAATTACTTGAAAGGTCTTTCAAATTGTGTATTTTAGGTGAAACTTTAAAAATAATTTAATCTTTTGTAGTTAAATAAAAGAGTATAAATCTTAGGAACTACGAAAGGGATATTAAAGATAAGATATGATGTGGTTTTTATAAATAGTAAAAGATAAAAGAAAATTGAACTAAAAACTTTTTTACGTATACGCTTAGGAGAATGAATTTTATCCATTTTTCAAAGTTAAGGTGAACTATTAATTTAATAAATTTTTATAGTTAGGGATTTTTTTTTATTTCAAAATTAAATTATACAATAGTCATGAATAAAAGGTCAACTAGGGTAAGCAAATTATATTGAATGAACAATAAATTAAAAACGTTAGAAATGGGAAGTTCCTTACATCAAGAATTTCTTCAAAAACTCCCTCATTAGTTTTAATTTTCTTAATAAAACCATTGATTTTAATATTTTAGCATAATTAAGGTGCAATGATCTCTTAAAAAAGAACCAAAACCTTTGACATGTGAAGATTTCCTGCTTTTGCGGCTAGTGGGTGTGTCCTAGCGTGTATATAAAAATTCTCCTTTCTTTTTCTTTCCACACTTTTTTATGATCAAGAATAAAAAACAATTAGTAATGATACAACAAAAGTTGAGGCTTTAGTTTTTGGTTCTTTCTTTTAATATACGAAATAAGATGAATAACTAATATTCTTTTGCATGGAGAAAATTAAAAAAAGATGGAAGAAATGTGGCTATAAATTAACTATTGTTGTTACGACAAGTATTTCCTTAACATATGATTATGATATTCAAAGTTTAGAAGTGTTTGGGCCAAGAGAATCATTGATGTCATGTTTCATAGATGGCTTTTCTGGTGTTGTGGGTCCAAGCATCCACAAAGAATCCCCAAAAAAGAGCAATACATCATTAACAAGAAAAATAAATCCCTCTAAAGATAATAATAATAAGAAATTTGATCACCAACATTTTTTTAAACATAAAGTTGATGGCCACACTACCCAGCACAATAAAAAAAAAAACTTTACCCTAATTAATTGATGAATGAAGAAAATGCATAAGCATTTTTACCAAAAAAAAATAATAATTAAATTCATGCATCTAATTTCAAGTGCCTTTAGTCAACATTCATTTCTACCTCTCTTCCATCAGTAAAGAATAGTCTACATGTAGTATTGTTTATCGTAGAAATCCAACTTGATTAAATTATAATACATAAATAAGTTTAAATGTTATTTTATAAATTAAATTTATGAAATTGAGTTAAAATTAATGCTTGTATTTCTTAATAAGACTGTGAGATAATTTAATGATGTTTTAATAGTTTATCACGTTATCAATATTAGACTTTTGTAAGATCATTTACAAATACGAAACTACATCTTAAAAATTGGTTTTATAAAATTGGGTTAAGTTTAATTTACAATTTTTAATATTTTAGAAATATTTTATTTAAAAAATAAAATTTTAAATTTAACTTAATTTCATACTACCAACTTATAAAATTTTTGTATAGTTATATGTATATAATAATAATAATAATAATTTAATAATATTTTTAATAGATATAAATTTTTTAATATTATTTTGAGAAAAGTATATTGAATCTTTCCATTCCACCTTAAAAGTCAAATATAGAAATGCTTTGTAAGTACATAAATATACAATGAAAGCTAGTGAACGTGAAGAAAACTCCTATAGAAATTCCACACACACAATTTGGAGTGTACTAGAGATTGTGTTGGTGAAATTGAAATTACATGAAATTTGAGTACATAATCTACATTTACATTGCGTTCATTTTCTTAGGGTTTTTTAAAAATGATTTTAGATGGAAGTGCATGTTTAAAAATAGAAGTAACTAAATGTCTTTGTAATACAGTTTTAAAAAATAATTATTATTATTTTTAAAGAATGTAAAATTTAATTAGAATTACTATTAATATATTTTAGTGTGAACTAACATTTTTTTTTTTTGTCTTTTCAACACATATAAATAAATAACAAGAGAATTTGTTAAATTCCTTTTGCTATTATTTCAATGTATACAATTATGTTTTTCATTCTATTTCTCTTTTATTTTATATTTTTACTTTTTTCAATCATTTTATTTGATTTTTGAGAAGAAATAAAAAATAAAAATGGATAATAAATAAATTTAAATTTTAAGTTAAAATTAAGGATAATCACTTGTTCAGATAAAAAATATATATATATATATATATATATATATATATATATATATATATATATATATATATATATATATATATCCATAATGAACTCTTAAAAAAAAATCAAATAATTGGTACTAACATTTTTATTATAAAATCATACACAAGTTTGAATTTTAAATTTCATAATAACTTCTCTATAAAATGGCATAAATTTAAAATCTAAAAGTATAAAAATAAAAAACAAAATATCTGGAAAACATATATTTTTTTCATTAATCAAATAAAATATTAATTAAAATATGATTCTTTCTAGTAGTCATTAATAATATAATATATATATATATATATATATATATATATATATATATTATAATAAGAAGCAAAAATTAAATCAAAAAATTTACAATAAAAATGACTTATCTTAAATGGATTTAATGAATAAGTTAATAATAATAATGAATAACATGTTTGTGACCAAAATAAATTTACAAAATTGTTTTGCTCGCAACTCTTATCTGATACCGTTGTTTTTAAATTAAGACTTAAAAAGAACTTGAAGGAAATAATATACTAAAAAAATTCTATTTAATTAATATTTTAAAGAGTTAAATTTATTTTTTATCGTCTATTATAAAAAATTATGTTTTTGTTTATAAATTAAATTGTAAAGCATTGAGTTGTTGTATGTTTTACAAATAATGTAAAACACCATTCTTAATTCTTAAAAAGACACATAAAAATTTTACACTTTTTATTGAAGTCAAAGTTTTATATAATGTAATACTTTATAATTTTATTTAAATATAAAATATAATTTTTATTTTTTAATAATATAAAGATGTAAAACATATTTAATCTTATTTTAAATGTGTTGGTAGTATATGATAATTCTAAGTAGTTGAAGGTAATTCTTTCTCAAATATATAATAAATGATCTTTATAAGATTTTGAACAGAGTATCGACTTCATTTAACAAAACTTGTGATGTTAATACATGAAACTAGTTAAAATACATTTGATATTATGATTCTAAGTACAATATTTTATAACATGATAAGTTTACTAATTTGGACAGTAACTATTTAAAATCAGAGATGAACATGAACAGCATAAATCTTCAACTCTTAACATACTATATCAAAGTACTCATTTTTTTTTCCAATGAACAGTGATGTGACAGTAAGATTTGAATCTAAGACTCTATTCAATCACTTTTTTTTTTTCCTTTGTACAATGATGTAACATTAAGGTTTGAATTTAAGACTTTGAATTAGTAGTATGAGAAAATGTGAAGTGTTGATGTGTGGTTATTGTACAAGAAAAGCACCCGAATGCAAGAAATTTCAGTGGAATGTAAGGTGGGTTTGGGACCCAAATTTTAACCACGGGAAGGAATATTGTCTAAAACACGATCATGTCATGTAATTAAGCAAGGCTAATCTTGTTTGATTTTATTAATTTTTATATATATTTTTTATTAATAATACCCTACTTCTTTAATGAGTTCTTTTAACCATGCCTGTCTGTGATTGATTGCTTTAGTCTATATTTCATGTCGGCTTGTTCACATAAAGCACCAAAAGAAAAGCTGTCTTCCTTTTGTTCAGCCCCTCTGATTTCTCGGCGACAAGTCAGTTTTCTCCTCTTTGGTCCTTCAGACATCACCTTGTTACCTTAATCCACACGAAGTGTAGTTCCCATTTCCTCCTTCTCCATTTTGGTTCATTCTCTGGGCTTCTTCATGCTGCTCATGACTGTGGTGCCTACAAGGTCATTCATTTCGGCTTGTTTTTATGTGGGGATCAGTTTCCAAGGCCTTTTTGTTTGCTTTGTTTTTCTTTCTTTGATTGCTTGGTGTCACTGTTAAAATGGTTGTTGTGTTGTGTTGTGTTGTGCTTTACAGGTTTTGGCTTCTTGGACACCCTCAGCTTGATTTGGTTTCAGCTGCAAGGTTCTTGTTTTTTCGTTTTGAAGTGTTGGTTCTGGCTGTAGCAGAATTCCATTGAGTCCTTGGATGTTGGCGGAGGGAATTGCAGAAAGGGGAGACTTTGTGCTGTGGTTCTGCTAGTTTTTGAATTCGAAACTTGTGGGGTTGGAGGCAACAATTAGAAGCATTTCTGGGAATAAAAGGGTGAGCTTTTTGTTACTTCTGCTCGATGTTATTAGAGAACTTTGTGGTAGGTACCGAAAGGGGGTCTGCATCTTCTTCTTTGCTTCTGGGAAAGTGTTGCAGCTTTTTTTGGACTATGAGTTGGAGTTAGAATTGTTGCTTTTGTGGAAGACTTGGCGAACAAGGTTAAATCTTGTTTCAGGAAGAAGAGTGTTGAACTTGTTTGGGGTCATCACTTTAACAGGTGGTAATGAAGGCTCCTCCAAATGGCTACTTGCCTAATTCCGGGGAAGGTACTTTTTCTCAACCTTTACTTGCAGCCTCATGTTCTCTGTCTCTCCCTCTGTGTGGTTGTGTTTTCCTGTTTCATCAAACACTAACATTGCTTAAAGGAATCCGAGGATGATTACTTTCAAGAAAATCGGTGATTTATATTGTTGAATCAACATAACACCATCGTAGATCGAATAATAAATATGATTATATCGTACTGAAGGGAAGTTGACATTATTCATCTGAGTTTAAAGTTGATCTTTTGGTTAATTTCTGGTGTTGCTTTGTTAGCCCTCTTCTTCATGAGATGCTTCCTTTTACCTGCGGCCTAAACAAAAGTGATACCTTGGAATATTAATCTGTCTTTATTTTGTTGTATTTCACCCCTCATTTTTTGTCATCTTTTATTCTTTTGACCTAAAGATAAACTTTCATGGTTGTAAGCGCCAAATCTGAATGTGCTTGAAGAATAATTGTGATAAAGATATCTGTGCTTGCTACAGGGGAAAGGAAGACCATCAATTCAGAGTTATGGCATGCATGTGCTGGACCATTGGTTTCCTTACCTCCTGTTGGAAGTCTTGTGGTTTACTTTCCTCAAGGACACAGTGAGCAAGTATGTTTCTTATGCCATAATTCTAAGATCATGATATTTCTTCATTGTGATATCTGATGGAGCTTCTTTTGACTACTTATTACTTTTAGGTTGCAGCATCCATGCAAAAGGAGGCTGACTTCGTTCCTAGTTACCCTAACCTTCCATCCAAGTTGATTTGCATGCTTCACAATGTTGCTCTTCACGTAGGTGCACTTTCCTGTTGTGGGAACTTACATTGCAGTATTTCTATAGTCACAAGTTTTGAAGACATCTAAAAAAATTGAAATTTCAAGACTAGATGCATTCAATCTCTACTGAAATTTATCTTCCTGGAAGGGACATGTACAAATAATTCACCTTCTTTCTTATTTTTGGATCATGGTTAGTCACCAGGGATTTAGAATAAACTAATGTTCATTTTGAAGGAAAAGAGTGACATTTCTGCATGACATGTCTTTTTACAAATTATGTCAATTGTCCTCTACCAAATCTTGAGGTTGAAGACTTTGCAAGCTCTGTTTCTTTTTCTTCATTTGCTTAAGATGGTGGATATCATTTGCCACATCATCCATGTATTAGTTATAGACCACCTTCGGTTGATGTCTTGAAGCAACGTCATTACAATTTCTCAAGCATTTGATATGATGGCCCTTTCTGGTTTTTTTCTTTTGTGAATCTTGCATAATACATATATTGATAATTCTTTCTGTTTTGGATCAGGCTGATCCTGAAACTGATGAGGTCTATGCACAGATGACCCTTCAACCTGTTACTAAAGTAGGTCAGCTGTTCAATCAGCTAGTTTATTGATGTGTATCTAAGATCTAATTCCCACTAAACCTGTTATCTAAGACTGTGTTTGATGTAACTGTTCTACAGTATGACAAGGAAGCAATATTGGCATCTGACATGGGTCTCAAACAAAACCAACAACCTACTGAGTTCTTTTGCAAAACTCTTACAGCTAGTGACACAAGCACTCATGGTGGATTCTCTGTGCCTCGCAGAGCTGCTGAGAAAATATTCCCACTTCTGGTGTGTATTTAATATTTTTTTCATTTGCACGGGGTTGGAGATTTTATGTGATCTTTTCATGCTGATTAGAAGTGTGTTTGATAGGATTTTTCAATGCAACCTCCAGCTCAGGAGATTGTTGCCAAAGATTTGCATGACAGTACTTGGACATTTAGACATATTTATCGAGGTATAGCAAAGCAACTCTTACCGGTCTTCATTGTCTTCATCCTTTGTTATAGTATATCATTCTTTCTCTTTATGTATGCCTCATTGATTCCCCAACAGGATTCATTGTTATCTAAAACACATCATTTGACTTAAACTAAACTTACACCAGAAAAATTCTAGGATTATCAACATTGGGATTGTATAATAAGTTTGACCAAATTATGATCATAGAACTTAAGCATAATTTGATGATTTACATGGTTGGATGCTAAAATTTCTAGAACATCGGTTACAGGACAACCAAAGAGGCATCTATTGACTACGGGTTGGAGTGTCTTTGTTAGCACAAAAAGGCTCTTTGCTGGAGATTCAGTTCTTTTTATCAGGTAAGGCATAAAATTTTTTATTTGAAACTTTGGAAATAACTTCCACCCTGTTGCTGAGTCAATTAATTGTGATTATATTCAGGGATGAAAAACAACAACTTCTTTTAGGTATTAAAAGAGCTAACAGACAGCAGCCAGCACTATCTTCATCAGTAATATCCAGTGACAGCATGCACATTGGCATTCTTGCTGCTGCAGCTCATGCTGCTTCAAATAACAGCCCATTTACTATTTTCTATAATCCAAGGTGCTGTATATATTTTTGGCATATATTTACTACTATTTAATTACCAGAATGCATCCATTGAATATTTGTGACAGCCTCTTATAGACATTTGTCAATTTTACAGGGCCAGCCCCGCTGAATTTGTAATTCCATTGGCCAAGTATAATAAAGCTCTCTACAATCAAGTTTCCCTTGGAATGAGATTCAGAATGATGTTTGAGACCGAGGAGTCAGGGGTGCGCAGACATATGGGTACAATCACTGGGATCAGTGACTTGGATCCTGTCAGATGGAAGAGTTCACAGTGGCGCAATCTTCAGGTATTATCATAAGAAATGCATTATTTGTATAGTTGAAATAGGAAAAGATAAATAAAATTGATCTAAAACATGCATTTAATGTCCTGTAATCTACATTACATGAGCATGTGCATAACTCTGTAATGTGACCAATAATGAGAGAGGGAATCATGTTTTCAATTTTGATAGGTTGGATGGGATGAATCAACAGCTGGTGAGCGCCCAAGCAGAGTTTCAATTTGGGATATTGAACCAGTAGTGACTCCTTTCTACATTTGTCCTCCTCCATTTTTTAGGCCGAAGTTTCCCAAGCAGCCAGGAATGCCAGGTAGCAAGAGTACTCACCATAAAAATTTTAAATTTTATTCAGATTTTACTGTTCTTGGAATCTAATGTTCTTAATCTGTCATTTACTCACTATTAAATGAAATCAAGTTGCTTCTATGAAGAAAGTATAATCTCACATCTAATAGCTTTATTGAAGAGTAACATTCAGGAAATCTGTATACTTTTTTCCTCTTCTTCTCTTATCACTGGCTAGTTGTCTATAGATTGATTCTAACAGATGATATTTGCTTGCTTATTTGATTTTGCAGATGATGATTCTGATATAGAAAATGCTTTCAAGAGAGCTATGCCCTGGCTTGGAGATGACATTGGAATGAAGGATGCCTCAAGTTCAATCTTCCCAGGTTTGAGTTTGGTGCAATGGATGAGCATGCAGCAGAATAATCAGTTCTCCGCTGCCCAATCTGGATTTATGCCCCCATCCATGCTTTCATCCAATACACTGCATGGTAACCTTCCCACTGATGATCCATCCAAATTATTGAACTTTCAAGCTCCTGTCCTCTCTGCACCAAATCTACAATTTAACAAACCTAACTTACCAAACCAAGTCAACCAATTGCAACAACCCCAAACATCATGGCCACCGCAGCAGCAACAACAGCAGAAGGTGCAGTCACTGATGCCAACAACCTTAAACCCGCTCCAACAGCAGCAACAGAGGCAACAACAGATGCCTGTACTGCAAAACCTGTCACAACCACAGCAACAACAGCCCCAAATGCCTCAACAGAGAGCACAACAGCCACAGCAACAGCAACAGCAGCCATGTCAACAGACCATCATGAATAATGGGGCAGTTTCTTCTAATCAGATTCCAAATCAGTGTGTGCAGCAACCAGTGACATACTCCCAGCTTCAGCAACAGCAATTACTCTCAGGAAATATGCCACCCCAACAAAGTTTTCAATCACCCAATAAGAATGCATTGCTGATGACATCCTTACCGCAAGAATCTCAGTTTCAACAGCAAATAGACCAGCAAGCTAGTCTCTTACAGAGGCAGCAGCAACAGACACAGTTGCAATCATCTCCGTTGCAGTTATTGCAACAAAGCATGTCACAGAGGGCACCACAGCAACCACAAATGACACAAATGTCACAGCAAAACAGCTCAGAGCAACAACCACAGTTGCAGTTGCTACAGAAATTGCAGCAGCAACAACAGCAGCAACAGCAACAACAGCAACAACAACAACTCCTTTCCACTTCTAGCCCACTTTTGCAGTCTCAGCTTCTACAGCAACAAAACCAGCAATTACCGCAGCTGCCTCTATCACAGTGTCATCAGCCTCAACAGCTTGGCAACAATGCTTTCTCAATGGAGAAGCTTTTCAATGGCAACAACTACTCTTCTTCGGCTTTGATGCAAACACAGCAGCTTCCTATGAACCAATCCCATAATACACAGAAATCATTAACTAATACTAGAGCTCCTTCAACACTTACAGATGGAGATGCCCCATCATGCTCAACTTCACCGTCTACTAATAATTGTCAGATATCTCCTTCAAATCTGATTAAAAGAAATCAACAGGTACCAACCCCATTAGGAGGACCTTCGGTAGTTGAACCAACCAATCATTTGATACAGGAGCTTCATAGAAAGTCTGAGATGCAGATCAAACACGAATTACCCGGTGTAAGAGGACCTGACCAGCTGAAGTGCAAAGGGACAATTGCAGATCAGATGGAAGCTTCTTCTGGAACATCTTACTCTATTGATCCTAATAATATCCACCAGAACTTCCAACTTCCCAGTTTCTGCATGGACGGTGATGTCCAATCACACCCAAGAAATAATCTTCCATTTGCCTCTAATCTTGATGGATTAACACCTGATACTTTGCTCTCAAGAGGGTATGATTCTCAAAAAGATCTTCAAAACTTGCTGTCCAATTATGGTGGTGCTCCAAGAGACATTGAAACCGAGCTGTCCACTGCTGCCATTAGTTCACAGCCATTTGGGGTGCCAGACATGCCTTTTAAGCCTGGATGCTCCAGTGACATTGCAATCAATGATCCTGGGGTTTTGAATAATGGCTTGTGGGCTAGTCAGACTCAAAGAATGAGAACATATACTAAGGTTCGTCCTTTACTTATTGAAAAATCTATCACCTATTATATTTTCTGAACACATACGCTGTCTTAATGTTTCGTGAAACACAGAAATAGGGATGTCATGCAAGTCAAACATCTTTTTGGTATTTATATTTTAGTGGCATATATGTGAAATGTTCATGATCAGATACCTTTCCTATATTTTTTTTTTATTGTCTGAAATTCTTAGTTCAACTCTTGATCCTAAGTTACGTTCTCAGTTTTTGACCCACTAAGATTAAGGTAATAATTTTAGCATAACACCAGTACGGTCACGATCTTGCCCCATCTTAACACTGCATATGTATTTGCCTAATGATTTCCTTTCCAATTCAATCATGACCAACGGCCTTATCTTTTTCTGATTCGGAATGTGCTTGTTAGAAATAAGAGTTTTGTATGTAAGTTTCACTGATTGATCAATAAAAGTATAAGCTGCACTTTGTAGTACTTGTTAACCTGTATTGTCCGTTGAGACTATTTGATTATGAAGTGGGTATCATCAGTTCATAGTTGGACTGAAAATATGTTAAGGGGGTGGTTACACTTACATAATAACTGTCACTCCTGTTCAGCATTGTTACCCAAAAATCAACCTCAAATGCTTTAGCCTCGATTACTCGTGGCTTAATACATTATTTGGATGATATTCAAATGCTTGATACTGTTTCACATATTTTGAAGGTTCAAAAATGTGGCTCTGTTGGAAGATGCATTGATGTCACCCGTTACAAGGGATATGATGAACTCCGGCATGATTTGGCTAGGATGTTTGGAATTGAAGGGCAGCTAGAAGATCCTCAAAGGACAGAGTGGAAACTAGTCTACGTAGATCATGAAAACGACATTCTTCTTGTTGGTGATGACCCTTGGGAGTAAGTAGTCAATTCCTAGTTGTTCATAGTCACTAATATTTCATCCATTCAGATTTTTTGGTCTTAGTCTAAAACTTGCAATTCCTTGCAGAGAATTTGTAAGCTGTGTCCAGAGCATAAAGATATTGTCATCTGCTGAGGTACAGCAAATGAGCTTAGATGGAGATTTAGGACATGTTCCTGTCCCCAATCAAGCTTGTAGTGGGACAGATAATGGCAATGCATGGAGGGGACAGTATGATGATAACTCTGCAGCCTCGTTTAACCGATAAGGATGTCTAGTATTGACATTTTGGAGCAGTCATCAACTTGTATATTCTGAGACATGGAAGAAGACTAACTTAACCCTTAAAATTTCTTGTTGGTGTTTCTATATATCACCAGTGGAAAGGAGATAAATTCATTGCACGGGATGCAGATGATGGGGTAGTGTAGAGCAGGTTGATACATAGAGGCATCCGGTTCAATGTCAATGGTGAGAGAGAAGTTTAGATACCTGGATGTCCCAAGACCAGATTCCATTGCCAGAAAGATGCAGATTCTATCTTGAGAACTGTTTTTCTTGTGGCTGCTAGTGCAAGCTTAGGATTTTTTATCTTTTTGTCAAGATACAGACATATAGGTCAGCTGGTGTATAATATATATGATTGTATTGTTCTTATATAAAAGTGTTTTACTTACAGTTTTGTAAATCTGGTTGTCCTTAAAGTTAGATGAAGAAATTAGGTAACCAAGTGATGATAGGGAGACTAAGCAATACATGCCAAATTGTCAATGCTAGTTTTTTTGTACAAGTGCCTACGTTGTTTTCATGATGGAAATTATGAAGTTTGTTTATGATCAAGAAAAGTCAATTATTCACTTATTTGCACTTTTTGGTATAATGTGCTTTAGCTTGTGTGGATTTCCAGGAATTGTGCTATTGGCACAATGACTGTTTATGGTAACAATCTTTATAGGCACAATCTTGTGTACTTGATAAATATGGTAACAAAGTCAAATAAAATTTCTACATATATGCTAAATATGTCGTATATTTTCAATAATCAAATCATATCTTCAACATTACAAAATCTCTATTTACTGCATGATAAGATTATATCTTCAATAATCACCCATAACTAAACATTTACTCTCACAATTTATAGGTGTTTAGTTCATTAACGGAAGATTGAATTTGACGCAATATAAAGAGAGAATTGATTATTGTAAACAAGCTTAATGTACTTGATATTCTCTAATAATTGCAGTTAGTAAAGAGTTGTCGCAACCTATTTTAATTTCACTTGTGGTTGCCGCACCAGATTTAACAAGTGTATTCTGTTTCTTACTCCTTTATGACGGTGATCTTAACCAATCTACACCAGCGTAGTCTCTAGAGCATTTCTTTATAATGTATTTTCGTAAAATATTACTTTATTTTTTATTTTATTCTACCTTATTTCTTTTTATCTTTCCCTTTAACAATCTATTTCACTTCTGATCTAATATGATTTGAGATAACTGTAATAACCAATTTCTGACTCCAGTTTAGTGAGAGCATAATAGTTAGTAAACTAAAACGGTTGAAATTGAAATTTTATCAATTCAAAATAGATGCGTTTATTTTAAAATCCATTAAATTAAAATATCAATTAACATCATAATATTAATGTTATAATGTTCAATAAAAAACCTGTTAAATATGTTCAATGTGTCCCTTAAAACACAGATGCTGACAAGTACCCTACAAATTAACCCATTTTAATTAATCCTCATAAATCCATTACTTTATCTTCACATTAATTAACAAAATGTTCCAAGATATTGCAGAAGATGATTCAAAATCCAATGATGTGGCATATTGTCTAAGGAATAGATAGAAATCAACTATATTTTTCAATCGTCATTACAATAAAAAAAATCCACTATCCTCGAGATGGACACGAAAATTTGAAGTTACAAAAACCAGACATATTGTTCCTAGGAGAGGACGGCCATGACATCTGAGACCCTCAAGGTAATATATTCACCGTCTTTGCCCTTGAAATCATTTCCAGCATATTTGGAGTACAAAACCGTGTTCCCCGGAGTCACGGACAATGGTTTTCTGTTGCCTTCATCGTCCAAAAGCCCTGGACCAACTGCTATCACCTGTAACATAACAAGTATTACAAAAACATTACTCACTTTTACAATTGTTAATCCAAAACAAAGTATAGTTAAATTGGACCTAAACATAATCCAGTTAATCAGTGACATGCTAGAATATCTTTTCAGACAGAAGAAGACTAATAGGATATTATAAGAGTGCATACTGTTCCAATAGAAGGTTTCTCCTTGGTTGCCTCAGTAAGTAACAAACCACCAGCAGTTTTTTCCTCGGCTTCAGCAACCTGCATTCAATATTTAATCAATCAGAGGATACATAAATTTGATATGCATTTCATGCAGCAATTCAATACTAAAAATATATTAGATATACATTTGATTTCAGGAGGTTGCATGTAGGCTACATATTTAGATATGCTAATTCAAAAAAACATACAACCAATATAACAGCTATTCTGAAAATTCAAATTAAAAAGATACTTCTACAGCATCACTAAACCAATAATAAGAATTGCATAGGCATTACCAACATAAACGGCTACATATTGCCTGCAAGTGGAACTAAAATTAATAATCCCTTCTTGAGCATCATTCATATAGAAGACAACTACTATATCTGGAACTAAAACATTTCTATCTTATACATACTTCAGTGTTTCATTTGGCTATCACGGTTTCACGGTTTTGAATTGCGATCCATTACCGTGATGGCTATTCACAATATATGCATAGCAACAGTAATTGCAGCGGCAACAATCCTGTTTTCCCAGTGTCAAATATCACAACGAAACCCTACCCCAATTTAGAACAATGTTGGCTATATTAGATGTTTCATAACCTTTTGTCTAAAGGTTTGGATAAATATCAGAAACAGATGTATGAAAAAAATGCAAAAACATGCCTCCCAAGGGACCACAGCGCCTTTAGATGCTGCTTATAAAAAGATTAACAAAACATACCATCTGAGCAGAACCTAAATACATCAAGAGAATTATATTATATAATTAAGAACATGGTTGTCAAGTGATCTAATATCACTCTCTACCTAAAGATCCAAACACTGGAATAAGCAAAGGAAATACCTTTATGAGGACTCTATCATTCAAGGGTTTAAGATCCTTGATCTCATCAGTTTCAAGGATACCAACAATGTCATCATCCTTCAAAATAAGATGCTTTGTACCATTGAATTCTACCTCAGTACCAGCGTATTTAGAATACACAACTTGCGCTCCAGTCTGTATAAAGACAACCCAACACATCAAAGCATCAATGAGAGCCAACCTCACTCCTTCCCCAGAAAATTAAACACAGACACTAAAGGTTTAAAGACTCCAACGTAGCAGCAGCATTACCTTCACACTAACATCTACTTTTGACTTCCCAACTGTCTTTCCTTCACCAACAGCAACCACCTCACCCCCTTGAGGCTTAGTTTGAGCGGTTGAGGGAAGCAAAATCCCACCTTGAGTTTTCTCCTCTGCTTCCTTAATTTTTATCAGTACTCTGTCACCCAGAGGCTTAATTGCGGTGTACTGCACAATAAACCAACAGCTCCATGAAGCATTGGATTATCAAAGCACAAACTTTTCATTCAATAAACCAAAATTGTAGCAATACGCTCTGTGCTTCAAAATCATCAATTATATAACATTTGGTTGCATAACTAAATTACAAGAAAATCCAGAATAAAATAAAAGCCAAGAGAAAATACTAAATATTTGGTACATCATTGTCCAACTGTGTGGAACAAAAAAATGAGGAATTTTCATTTTGAATTAATATTCTCTAATTAAAGAAGATTACTAAAATTAATTAATTATACAAGAATTATTAGAAGAACAAAACAAATATAGAAATCAAATAAGTTTGTTTCATACTAGTTCCTCTTAATAATACATATTATTTTATGAATAAACTAATCTTAACTTTCAGAAGAGTTACTTGTATTTCTAGCTAACATTTTTTCTCTTTTCTGGATGTGGATACATAAACCTAACTAAACATACATTAATAATCTCTCATTCATCTATATTAAGTATACACTCACAATAAAGAATTCAGAAACCTACTCTAGAACTCTCGTTTCACCATTAGAAATTCAGCACATAAAAGAAGCTATAAATAATTCATCTTTTTTCATATACAAAAGTAAGAGTTAAAAGAATATATACACATACACACACACCTTTGGGGCCACAACAGTAGCAGCTTTGACAACCAACCCCCTGAAGGACCTCTGGGGAAGATTCCCAATCCTCACACGGCCCATCTGAAATGCCGAAGGCCGAAGCCTTTCAAACGACGTCGTCGACACTGATGACGCTATTGCTGTGAGCTGAGTGCTGGCCATTGATTGGAACTTGCTTACACTGCACAAACCAAATTCATCAGTGAAAACGCAAACAATTTTAAGTTTAGACGAGCAAAGAATAGTAATTGCGAGAAAAGAATGGAATTATCTACCTTAGTAGATGCGAAGAAGAGAGGTTTGGATGAGGAAGAAGGGGCGTCAAAAGCTGAAATGAAGATAATAAAACCCTAAATAGAGATAGGGGTTTTATCTGATGATAATGGACCCTTCTAGAACCAACTAGTGTGAGTCTGCACTCGTGAGCATAGGATAATGCGAGTCTGTTCGGACCTAACCTTGTTCATAACCAGTTTTTGAAAAAAATAAGATAAATTTATGACTATAATTAAAATTTAATATAAAGATTCTATTTTATAAAAATAAATTATAATATTTCTTATTTTTTTTTGTAAAAATATATCTAACTTTTATATATATATATATATATATATATATATATATATATATATATATATATATTTTTTTTTTTGGTAGAATGCATTTTATTATAAAATTGTTTCAAAAATAACAAGTGATAATTGAGTCAACTAAATAAAAAATTTAAAATGACTAATAATTGTACATGTTCTAAGAATAATTAATCAAATATTTTATTTGACATCAAATAAGTTTTATAAATTTAGTAATATATTATTTAATAAATTAGTTTTTCTTTTTAAAATCATAAAATTAATTTATCCATTTTAAAATTAAGTTAGTTTATAGAAATTAAAATATAAAATGATATCAATAGGATTTTAATTTAATTTTTTATATATTATTCATCTATATATTTTATTTATTTATAATTTTATTAAAATTAAAAATTTTAATATATAAATTTGAATAAAAAATATCATATCTATAAATTATTATTATTATTATTATTATTATTATTATTATATATATATATATAGAAGATAGACGTTTAATGATACATGACGATGCTTAGTGGCACATGGTGGCACCCTGCGGTACAAAGTTAATAAGCTCATTGACTTTGCTTTCCCTAGCGGAGCATAGACTTGCCTAGCAAAAACCAAGTTCAAAAACCATTGTCAAAGTGTCACTCAACGAAACCATTTTGCACCAGGAGCAAAATTTAGGATTGTTAAAATGGTTAAAACTCGTCAGTCAACTCAATCCATTACGAGTTCAAGCCGGGTTGGGTTAAAAAAATTACAAATTTTGATACAGACCAAAAATGGACCCGACCCACTTAAAACCCGACTCATCTAGATTAAACCTGTGGTGAGTCGGGTTGACTCACCAACCCACTCATAAATTCTTAATATTAAATTATATTACAAAAAGAAACCCTAATGACTTTTTAGTGGATTTTAGATGGTGTATTGGTTTGTTGGGGCTTTTATTTTTCGTTTAATTAGAGTTCATTTAGTAGTGAATGAATTATAAGCCTTCTATATATGGTGTTTCATATTTATGAATGAGATAAGTAAATTTTGGATAGTCAAGAAATGCTAATTAATGTATATTGGACTTGCATTCACGATTTGTAGAAAAATGTTGTAATTTTTTTTATTGAAGAAAAACAAATTTGAAATACTTTTTTTAAGGTTAAAATACTCTCTTGATCTATGTTTTTGTTGAAAATCTCAAATAGGTCCTAAGATTTTTTTTTAGTCTCAATTAGGTCCATATTTTTGAAAATGTGTAACAATTAGGCTCATTCCGTTAGTATAGAGTTAACGGTGTTAAAGATGTGCCACGTATCAACTCCACATTTTTTTAAATTTTTTTAAATTTTTTTTATAATTTAAAAAAGAATTGAAAATTATTCATACCACGTGTCATGTCAGTATTGTGCCACGTGTCAAGTCAGTAAGGTGACACGTGGCAAATCATTGTCTGAATCTCAATTTTGTCCATATATTTGTTATTTTTATTACATTTTAGTCCATTTTTAAAATTTTTTTTAAATATATTTATTTTAACTTTTTACAAAATTATTTTAAAATTTTATATTTAAATTTATAAAATTGTTAATTTTAAACCAACTCTAACATTTGTATATAGATTATTCAAAACAATTTTGTAACAAGTTAAAATAAATATTTTAAAATTTTAAAACAAAATATAAAATAAACTTAATATTATTAAAATGTTTAATAAAAATATCATTATAAAATTTATATAAAAGTTAAATTTGATCTCAATTTGGAAAGGATGAAATTGAAAATTAAAAAAAAATGGACTGAAATATAATTAAAATAACAAATATATGATTGAGATTCAAACAATGACTTGACACGTGTCACCTTACTGACTTGACACGTGGCACAATATTGATGTGACACATGGCATGAATAATTTTCAAAAAAAAATTAAAAAATTTAAAAAAATTTAAAAAAAATTTAAAAATTTAAAAAAAATGAGAAGCTGACACGTGACATATCCTTAACACCGTTAACACCATACTAACGGAATGGACCTAATTGTTACACATTTTCAAAAATATGGACCTAATTGAGACTAAAAAAAATCTTAGGACCTATTTGAGATTTTTCAACAAAAACATGGACCAAGGGTGTAAGCCCCATTTCTTTTCAACTCCTTGTGTTTGGGCCTGACCTTTCGCAGGCCCAAGGCCAGCCTTGTAGGGAGCCCTTGTCACTCTTGCAGCTCACTCCCTCTCTTGTGCCAATTTTTTTCAGAGACTGTCTCCCTCCCTCAAACACCTCTCAAATTCCAGTAGAGCTCTGCTAGGGCATAGGTCCGGTTGTTCCAACTACCTTCTCTGTTTAATGCTCTCAGGTAAGTTGAGCTTTAACTTCATCCTTCCTCTTTTCCAGTTAAAAACTTCGGTTTTGTTGTAGGTTTCCCCTAATACCCATTCTCATCTTCGTGAGTGGTCGTTTTCAGTTATGTAGGTTGCTCCAGAACTCGTTTGGTCTTGCTTGGGTTCCCATTTTCTGTGTTAGTACCCCAAAAAGGTAAGGGAAGCTAAAAACTTTGTGCTCTTAGGTTATTTTTGCTCATTTATGGTCTGTTTTGTGAGTCTAGTGCTTGGCTGATGTCTGTGGTGGTGTGAATCTATTCTAAACTCGTGTGTATGCTTGGTTGAAATGGTAATGCATGTATCAACAGGTGCAGAACCTACTAATCTCGCCCGAGCGAGTGACCTCGCCTAAGCGAGAATAGCAAGAACTCACCCTGGGTTCCAGCTCGTGTTGTCGCCTAGGCGACTAGTTTTTATTTTTAAGCGAGGCGCAGTCTTACTTAGGCGAGACGCTGTCGCCTGAGCGAGAACTCGCTAGAATCTTGTAGTGGCCACTGTCGCGCTCTCGCCTATGCGAGGAGGGGTCGCCTGAGCGAAAGGAACCCTTTCGCCTGGGCGAGGACCTTTAGCTTGGGCGAGATATTGCGACAGGGACTACTGTGTTGGATGATGTGACTTTATATGTGTGTTAATTAATTCTTTGCTCATAGTATGTGGCCATGCTTGGTGTGTATGCCTGAATGGGTTTTAAATGAAAGTGTTGATTAGGTGATAAGTTATGATTTTGTTGGATTGAATGTTGGTATGCATGTGATAAGTATGAAATGAGAAACATGATATATTTGTTGGTGAAACTTCATGACAATTGGGTGATGGATAGGCATGTGAACAGAGTTGGTGAGGGAGTTTCATGGGAAACCCCTAGTGATATGTATATATATATATATATATATATATATATATATATATATATACATGCCTAGTGTATATCTTGATATAGGAGATGTCTAGATAAAGGAGGGTATCCTGAACTCTAATAAGCATTCACGCTCACGTAGAGCAGAATGGATTATGTGGTGAGAGTGGCAGGAGGTCCTTGTCTTGGGACAGTTTGGGCCCGAGACAATAGAGGATTAACCTTGTGTGTGGTTGGGTGATAACCCCTTGCGTCTAAACTCTGCAGAGTCTAGAAACCAGCACAGGCGCATACTTCCTTTAGAATCCTATATCAAGTGTATGATCCAGATATCGAGTCATAGTAACTGCATTGGTTTGTTCTTGCATGATTTGAGTGTCTTTTATTAAATGTAATGACTTGCCTTGCCTTGTACGTGCTCTATAAATTGTAACCCATATTTTCACTCTAGCTTACCCTTTTATCTTCGTGTTGTGCTTGTCTGTTTCTCTTTTGCAATGATCACCTTGTCGGTGGGAGCAGATGGGAAGCATGTGGAAGGTGGACCTGACGGTAACGGTGGTGCGGAGTAGAAGGCCCTGTCCCCTTTGACTTTTGAGAGCAGTGTTTAAATGGCAGTAGTCTTTTGTTATTCCTAGTTCTAAGAGTCTTGCTTTGGTATTTTGTGAACTTTTGGATTATGTTTTGGTTATGGCATGGTTGTATGCCTAATTTTTCCCTTGCAAGTACTTCCGTGGATGACTGTAATAGTGCCTTTCTAGGTTATGGTTTATCTGTGAGTTTGTGCTCTTTACTGTTATAAATATGTGATGTTTTATTTGATAGATTAATCTATTTAAATGGGATGTCACAAAGGGAGTATTTTAACCTTTTTTTAATTATGTGATTCAACCCCTTTAACCCACCAACCTGAGTTAGGCTGATCGAGTTCAAATTTTTTGGACTCACTAATAAGTGAGTCGGGTTGGGTTGACTTACTAAGTGGCCAAACATGTGGTGGATCGGACCGAGCTGGGTGACCTGTTTTGACAACTATAGTAAAAGGGTTCCAAACCTTGAAATTTTGAAGTTGGTGCCCTTCTGTTTCCGCTTAACATCATATCAAAAATTAGAAAAATGAATGGGAAGGATCTAGCTTGACCAATTGACTCTAATTGGTACCTACTTTTCTTTCTTTAATTCAAACAGTTATAAACCAGTTTTTAGTTGATACCAATAAGGAAAAATTCTCAATTTAAAATCTTCTCTTTCAATTTCCATGTCAAACCAAGTTCATTATATTCATAAACACATACCACAACACTTATTCAATACAAATCATAATCTCTACAACAATTAACACAAAATTCAACAATAATTTATACATTAGATTTGTCACACCATCCACATGTAGTGTAAATATCAACATATAAGAATAATCACAACAACAAAATTGCTTCCCTTACTTGGTATATAGAAACATCACACACACCTCCAAGCTCACATTATGCTCTATTTATATATATAGAAACATCACAAACATGATTAGATCACATCATTATGATCTCTGATAGTAGAGAACCACATAGAGGACTAATAGAGCACATGCGATCCAAAAAGATAACACATGCAAGAAGGTAACAAATTTGACCCAAGGAAAGCTAAAAAAATCAACTTACTCGAATAAAATAATTGATCGATTAGACTCAAAAGCTTTGCCGCAAGGATCACAAGAGCGGTCTCTAATCTTCAAACAGACGAATAAAGAGTGAGAGAGGGCGGAGAGAACATAAAAAATGGAAAAGTTATTTTTAGAGAGATAATGTGTTTTAAAAATCAAACTCGTTTATCAACTTTCTATTTATACTTAAACATTTTAATCTTAAAATAATTGAATCTCACTATTTTAAAATCACCATCGGTTCTAAAAGACCATTTTATTAATTCTTACAATCTCCTTAACAAAAAATTTTTCGATCTCAAAAATTAGACTTACCAAAAAACAAATGAGGGTAAGACTTCATCATATTCTCCTCCCAAAAAAAAAATATCATCTTCTAACTCTCAAGTAGAATCACCTATTCTCCTATCTATATCACTTTCACTAGACTGATAAATTTCTCTCTAAATTGCTTTGTCTAGCGATCCTCTATGCCAACAAGTTGCACCTCCATTGAGAGATTTTCTATGATCTAAACATCTTCCACTTGTAGCACATGAGAAGGATCAGATATATATTTTCTCAACTAAGAGACATGAAATACTCGATGAAGTTTGCTAACTAAGGAAGTAAGACAATCTCATAAGTCATCAGTCCAACATGTTTCACAATTTGGTATTGGTCAATTACAACACCTAAATTTTATAGTACAATAATTTTTCTTTATAAAATATACTAGAGTTATATTATTGTTTCACGATATATATATATATATATATATATAATATAAGAAATCGATTAAATAAATAAATATAATATTTTAATAGAAGTAATAATAGTAGTAGTTACTAATCCATCACATACACATTAACTTAACTTGGGCATATTAAAATTAAATTCACAAATTACTAATTGGAAGTTACTATAAATACAAAAGCTTCACTTACTTGAAGTAGAAAATACCACGGGCAAAGGTTAGTGTCTCTCCATACTTTTTTTGTTTTGTTTTGCAATATCTATATCTATCTATCTATAACAATAAAAAGAATTTCTCTTTTTGTGTCCACATTTCATAATACCCGTTTTACCTTTAGTTATTTTAAAAATTAATTATTTTATAAATAATTTACTTTTAATCATTTTTCTACAAATTTCTTTTGTCTTAAATCATCATTTAAATTTTCTTTTTACATATTTTATTTTTTTATAATTTTATATTTAACAACTATTTTGAAAAATGTGAATACACAAGCGCGACAAAGCTTGTGTGTTCGCTAGTGTAAATAATGTATAAATATTTTTTTATTTTTTTAGTATATTTTATACATTTTATATCTCTAAAATTTTACTATACTCATTTTTGTACCTCTAAAATATTTGTTCAAGATCCGCCGGTAAAAAATATCCCTGACTCAAGGTTGTTTCTATAGCTCTAGTTTTCACAATACACTTACACAAATATCATATCACATATATAAGTATATCGTAACGATCACAACTAAACAAATTCACTTTGACTTATTTTGAGTTATATGCATGAATCCTATTATGACAATCACAACTAAACAAATAACTCAAAATGCTAAAATAACTTAAAAATAGAATAAAAAAGGAACTTAATTTGAGATTCTGATAGGTTATAAGTGTGTACCTCTCTATCGTCACCACTACAAATTCTCATTACATGAAATTTTTGTTGCAAATTTCTTAAAAGAATTTGTAAGAAAAGATTTTTTTCTGCTATTTCTTTTAAGAATTTTAATTGGCAGATAATTCCTTCATGTGTAATTATTTCCTACAAAATTATAAAATTCGTAAGTATTTTCTACAAAATTTGTTGCGAAAAATGTTTTATACAAAATATTTTGCAAAAAAAATGACAGCAATTTCCTGCAATTTTTTTTCATAACAAAATTTGTAAATATTTTCTACAAATAAAAAAATCAAAACATAATTAACAGAAAATATGAATTTTTTGAAGGGTTAAATATGTTTTTGGTCTCTTAACTTTCAGTGAATTTTGAAATTAGTCCATTTCGAAACTTTTGACCAATTTAGTCTTTCATTTTTTGAAATACGTGAATTTAGTCCTTTTAATCAAATTTTGTTAAGTTTATTTGACATTTCAAGCACGTTTCATAATAGTATTTGACTTAACATTAAAACAAAAATGTGTCAAAAAGTATAAACAACT
>Ga0214544_1004509_pt1 | contig 27959 bp, 23 predicted proteins | sample CNSS3metaG_FD_160074 | JGI IMG/M metagenome (GOLD analysis project Ga0214544, IMG submission 160074) | Root nodule microbial communities from cowpea collected in UCLA plant growth center, Los Angeles, California, USA - CNSS3 | ecosystem: Host-associated > Plants > Roots > Nodule | place: USA...
CACTTTTGTGTCTCAACCATTTGTGAGAGTTTCCTCCCTTGGGAGTGAATACTTTTAAGCCTTATCTTGCATAGCAAGTGGCGACACACATCCACTCATCTTCAAGGTTGCCATGGCTTCTAGCCTAACCTTGTAGTGGCGTGCTTCTCACATTTTTTACCATTTCTTTCCTTTCCATTTTATGTTTTCTTCTTCCTTTAATTGTTCTTAGTTTTCTATGGTTTATGTGTTTTCCATTTCCTATTTGTTTTCAATCAATCCATCATCTTCTTCTCTTGAGCTTTGTGAAAAGAACCTTCACATCTAGATAGCATGCTATCTTAATGTCCAGTGGGGATTTCACTTAGCTTTCTTAATCAACTCACACCATATTCGATAATCTTAAAAGAAAACAACATAATCCTTCATCAGTAGGGAATCTCCCCCTAAAGGATACGAGGCAATGTCATCCTATTGCTTTGTCTGTTTCGATCTTTCTTTTAAGACGGGAATTTTCCTCCCTTAGGGCCTCCATCTCGTACGCATTCCTCTTCTTATATTCAATGAACTGTTTGTTGCATTCTAGCCTAGGCTTCCAAGATACGAGAAATGTCTGACGAAGGGCCTACATCTCCAACTTCAACTGTTGGGACTCTAGTGGGAACTCCCGCTGCTCTGCTTCTTGTAGATACCATCTTGTCTTGACGATGTCAGGTAGTGAACTTACGAAGTACTCTTCGACCCCACGGTGGGCACCAATTGTTCTTATGAGACCAAGTTGTACTTCCCAAGTCTACCTAATTGTCCTAGTATTTGGTTGTTGGCTAGTTTCTCCTTACTCTGGTGACTCTTCGAGAACGGTGCAAGGGTGCTTAAGTTAGCACTACTGATGTCAAGGATTCAGAGAATATTTTAATGCGTAATCAATGCATAAAACATGTGCTATTTATACCTTTTTACCTGTAGGTCCTACCTGGAGTTGACTTTTAGGCCAAAATACCTCTTTTAACTTTTTCTGGATCTAGTGACAATGGGTGAAATTACCAGGAGACCCCTCGATAATTGTTGGTAGGCGGTTGTGAGTTGATAGTGTCGGATACCGCATACTCTATGAGGTATTCTGAGTATGCAGTATCCAGTAAGCGGTCATGTGGGTTTGAGTAGTTGGGTACTTCTTGGGCCGCTTAGTTATTTGAGTAGTCATGGTTGGATGTGATGCCGCTTACTCTATACTAAGGACTTTAGTACGGAGTAAGCGACCTAAGGGGATTGCTTGTGGTCGTTTACTGTGTACTAAGGGATTCCTTAGTACAAAGTAAGCGGCCTAAGAGGATTGTTGATGGCTGGTTGCTCTGCACTAAGGGATCACTTAGTACACAGTAAGCGACCTAAGGGTATTGGTGATGATTTCTTGTTGTGTACTAAGGAATTTGTTAGTACAAAGTAAACGGCCTAGGGGATTGCTGAGGACCGTATACTGTATATTGTGTGCAGTTGCCCCTTGTTTGTGGTACGGTTTGGACAGAACCTTCTGTGAAAGCATTAAGTTTTAATAAGAAAATAGCACTAAGAAAAAACAGAACACAAATCATGGGGTTACACCTAACCTATGAAATGCAATGGGTAATAGTTTCCAAATGGTTTATTTTTTTTCTTCATCAGCCAAGAAGAAATTTAAAGCATTACAAGTACAAGAGAAGATGAAGATCTGTCCCAAAGAGTTAGTGGTAGTTACAGCTAAGACATTAACCAATTAAGCAGGTGATTGAAAGGTGCACTAATATAATATAACCTGAATGTAGCAATAGGGACCATGCCTTTTCTTCTTCCTCCATAAGCAAATTCTAATCTGATAATAGTGCCACATTGCTCAGCATTCTCCATAATTCACAATTTATTGCTTTTTCTTTCTCTTTTGGATACTATCACATATCTTTATCTTCTCCTATACTTGGAATACTTTGTTCAGTCTTTGATTTCTTCTATATGGAATTGTCTTCTACTCAAAATATAAATATTTCCTATTCCTTCAAAAGCTAAAGCTAGAAGAATATAAAAGAGCCAAGCAACGGAAAAGGATAAGTGAAGAATTGGACATGAATGAAGAGTTTGGAGTCACGGTTAAAAGAAAACATGATCTGTTTTTGGTTCCTTTTCCTTATCTTCCTCTGTTTCTCTCAAGAATTTCACATTAAGCAACAAACCCTTCCTCGTGTTGAGATAACTCAAGATAAATATCTGTCATTATGTTTAAGTTTTTATATTAGTTTTCATGATCAATCGTAGTTCCTACACTCATGAACCATGCTACTTTATTTTGTGCTCTAAGTGTGTTTGAATATGAATTACACTGGATAAAAATACAACTCTCTGCTGTTATTTTGTTGGGAATAGTTCAAGTGTAAGTCAAAAAGTCTCATATTGGATAGAAAAGAAAAAGTTAAACACTATATAAGAATAAAGACCCATAATACTATTACCTTAAGGTTTTGGGGTTAAAGTGGTGTCAAAGGTGTTGTATGTGTAAGACCAATGTTATATACATAGAACCACAATCTCTCAATGACTAAAACCATAACCCATATGTGAAAAATATATATAAACCCATCAGTGGTATCAGAGCCACAAAGTTAAACACTATATAAGAATGAAGACCCATAACACCATTACCTTAAGGTTAAACACTATATAAGAATGAAGACCCATAACACCATTACCTTAAGGTTTTGGGGTTAAAGTGGTGTCAAAGGTCTTATACGTATAATATTAATGTCATATAACCATATGAAACCACAATCTGTCAAAAACCATGACTATAATCATAATCCATATATAACCTATGAAAGAATATATAAACTATCATATTTTAATCATTACAAAATTATCAACGTTCTCCCTATTATGAAAATATGGTAAAAGACATTATGGAATGTTCATTTTAAAACTATAAAGTTATCACTATTTATTCGTATAATTATCAGAAATGTGTAACTTGAAAACGATATTTTCTTTAGTCTAGATGTGATAAAGGAAAAGGTAAAAATTGAAACATAAATATATGGAGGGGATATGGTGTGGAAAAAGTAAAAGTCACTGGTCACCAATTACACTGATTTTTTTTTTTTTTATTTATCTACTTAGCTTTATACTTTCAATTACCAATATTAATCATGGACTAATATCAAGTAAGATACTACAAGAAATATAACATTTTGTGACAATCATAAAGACAAATTTTATTACCATTAATATGCTATTTGTGACAATTTTTTTATTTGTTACAAATATTACTTACAATAATGACAAAATGAAAAAAAATTACATTAAATTTATTATATTATTAAAATACATCTTACTAATTTATTAATTATTATTTATTTTAATGATAAAATATTTGTCTAATATAACGTGTTACAAATTCATATATATATATATATATATATATATATATATATATATATATATATATATATATATATATATTTCTTTAGTTAACATTCTAGTGCAAATGCAAATAATAGTGATAAATAAAAATGTTCTCACTATTTACGTATTAATTTACGTATTAATTGTGAATAATTTTATATTTATCACAAATGCTTTTCAGAATAATGATAAAATAAAAAAATTGTCACAATAATTATATTTAAAAAACTAAAAACACACGTATTACAAAAAATATTACATAAAGAAATTATTTTTCTTATAATAATAAATTTATTAATATAAAAATGATTAAATATTTATAAATCAATAATTATTCATTATTATTGACAAATTAATGAAGCTTTACAATAATGGAAAAGATATTAATTTTTTGTTATTTTAGTCAATTTTGTTTTATTTTTTAATAATATAGTTAATAGTGAAAAAATTTATATTTGTCACAAATTTTATTAAAATTGATAAAAAAATATATATCACAAATTTATTACTAAAATGTTATATGATAAAATTATTTTTATTTCATAAAAATATAATAAATTTATTGAATATTTATAAATTAAAATAATCATATAATAGTAATTATTATTAATTGTTGAAAACATAATTAAAATAAATTAATTTTAATTTGAACTCATGACCTTGTAAAATAATATATTTAACATGCATAATACCACTTCACATTTAATATATTTATTTTGATATTTTTTCTTATTAATTTATAACTTTATACTTTTATTGATATTAGTATGTAAATAATATATTCACTACAAATTTATATTCAACATGCATGACATTTCAACCGAATATTACGAGTTTAAATAATAAAATAACAAAATAAAGATATAATAACATTTATTGTGTCTCAATTCTCAAGCACGGAGAATTTAAAACTTTATTACATCATTCTGAAAATACCTCAATTCCATAATTATAAAACTCCATTATAATTCTCAAAGTCTAGTAATATAAAAGATTACAATTTATTCAAAAACATAATAAAATCTGGTAAAACTTTTCCAGTCTAGCCCCCGCTCCGGCTTTATGCCTCATCAGATCCATTTGCAACATCATCTGCTCACGTGTACCGCGTACACGATCATCGCCAAACACAAACAAATAGGGTGAGCTAACAGATAAAGTAAACATATATACAACATATATCATTACACTTACTCCAAAGGAATTACATCCTTTGATTTCATGCCACATGGCCACCACCATGTTACTCGTGTTCTACGACTTCTTATGAATACCTCAAGGTGTCTTATTGCCACACCTACAAGCCACAACTGGTACAACACGTGCGGGAAACCATGCTACGGACCACACTCTGTAACGCTAGGTGGAGTTCCCAATACGAATAACATTCGTAACGTTCCAAGACTACCAAACTCGTCATCTTAATACTGAGGAGGACAATCTAACTGGACGCATCAGTATGCGCCACAACATGCACACTCAGACCGGCAACACTCACCAACCCGAGCCACAACTTAAGAGTTCCTCGTGTTCATCCGTCATCTCGAGCCACAACTCAAGACATGTCATTTTGAGCCATAACTCAAGGAATGTCACATGCTTAACCCTTATCTCCAGCCATAACTCAAGGGATATGTTATAAGCCATAACTCAAGAAATACCAGCAAGTCGACCTTCGAGATATCACCAAAGCTTTATAGACCACGCACATTCAAAGCAAGCAAAACACAAGTCTGGCCTTTGCATTATCGTTGGGCGCTACTACAGAGCCGCAGGCAAAACCCACTTCCAGACCGCCTGGCGGGGGACATGTACCGCCAGGCACCAAGCACCTCAGAGCACCCTGACTTGCAGACATTGCTTGGCGGGACCACCCTCACCGCCAGGAGATACGCGCCCCAAAACCCTATTGTTTTTATAGCTATTGCCTGGCGGGTCAATTACCACCGTCAGGCGTTACACCAGTACTTGCGTAGTACTGGTTTTTACTTCTGGTTGAGGCATAGTGACTCATGCACCACCCACAATTCCACTCTTCCAGAGTACCATAAACTTAGTAACTCAATACCTAAAGCAATTCAAGTTAGCATGACTCCTATCTTGTACCTTCATTCCCTAAACATTGTCACATAGGCAATCCTAGCCATTCATTATTATCATTAGTTATGACTAATACAAATTGTCCTCTTTGTTCTAATATAATCACGTCATCAACCTAACCTTCTCATGGAATGACAGATATCTCACGTCCACTATCACATCTTTACTTAGGATCTTTACTCTTACTTGTACCAAACCTTTCAATCCAGCACTACTTATGGCTTAATAAGACTCTTTATTGTATGGTTATTATTGTCATGATTCTCCAACTCCTATTAGCTTTTTACATAGATTCATAGTATTAATTTAGGTATATCATCCCCTTAGGTCTCTGTCCAAATGGTTTCCCAATCTTGTTCATCATTAACCTAATTCAGTAAAATCACAGGCTCCCCTATGCACTTCACAACACCAAAACATCACTTTATCCTGCAATGGCGCCTAGCGGCACATAGCCTGCCGCCAAGCGATGCACCAATTTCTAGAAATTCCAGAACTTCTACTCACACTGCGCAAATCCAATTTCTAAGTCTCAAATCCTTCCAGAACGCATTTCCTTTTACCACTTCCATAATTCGTCAGTCCAACGTTAATCCAATTCTATTTAATATCAATTTAAAAGTGAAACTACAACTGCTCAATGTAATTCGTGCATCAATTCTCACTGACTTGAAAATCCCCAATTTTTCCCAACCGTAACCATGTTCATATGATTTCATTCAATTATCATCCAATTCACGGCGTAATTCAATCAATTCTTATTATCTAACAATTAACCCCTGAGCCAATTTCCTTCTTTCTCGATTAGAAACACTCCAGGATTCCAAAAAAACCAAAATCAAACCTATGTATGGCTCTTGGCGGGTGTTCATCTTCTTTCTCGATTAGAAACACTCCAGGATTCCAAAAAAACCAAAATCAAACCTATGTATGGCTCTTGGCGGGTGTTCATCTTGGCAGTATAATCATCATACATCAAATAATAATTCAAGTAAACTTAACTTGTGAGTTCTTGCTTTCTCCCTTGATCATCATGTCACCTAGCACTTCCCTATGATCCAACATATTATTAAAATAATAATAAATTAAATAACACATAAATGGCATGCATAAGACTTGAACCCAAGTCTTCTTATAATAATCAAGTACTCTCAACCACTTGAACTAATACTTTTCCACATCACATCAATCAACATTTAATGTCATAAAGGCTCACACTACCCGTATTTATCAATTAATTATTTATTTAATTAATTAATTTTAGCGGATCTTACAACATGCAAAATATAAATTGCCTACCATCTTTTCTCTATCTCTCAATCTCTTTATATACCTCTATATATAAAGTAAAATAATATTTATGTAGATAGATGAATGAAAATAAATAGATAAACAAAATAAGCCTAAATAATAACAAAGTTTGTGTTACAAATGATATAAAACAATAATCAATTATCATCACAATCATCTTCAACAATAATATTATTTTATCCATCCTTGGTTAAATTAATATTTCATCATCGCTTTCTTCCTCGTCATCATCAATAACTTCCATAGGAGTTATTAGATTTCCGTCAGTTGTGGATTAGGCTAGGTCTGTAAGACCCGTGGAATTTAATTAATTAAATAATTAATTAATTAATAAATACGGGAGGGAAGAGCATTTATGACATTAAGTTATGATGAGTATGACGTGGAAAAGTACTAGCTTAAATGGTTGAGAGTACTTGGTTTGTGTGAGAGGACTTAAGTTCAAGTCCTATGTATGCTAATCTTTTTGTTATTATTTTAAATATATGTTAATTATGTTATGAAATGATATGATGTTTGCATTAGATTTGTTGGCATGAAATATGAATTGGCATGATGGTTTGGTTTATAGACTTGGCATTGCATGGTTAGGGGTTCAAACCTTGGAGGACTCAAATTAAACTTTATTTTTGCTAAATAGAGTTTTGGCTTGAAATTGAAGGGTTAAGGGAACCCTAGAGAGAAGGGTTTTTAGCCTGTAATTGTTTCGTGACAATTGGGAGAGAATTCCGACTAAGAGTGGTGTGGAAGGTTGACGTAGAGCAGTTGAGTTGGGAGAGAAAGTCAAGGGAGAGACAATTGGTGGTTGTAAAGAACTCTCAAGTGTCAAGGTTTTGAGCAAAACAAAAAGGATCCAGGTTAGGGGAGTTGAACCACGTTCTATCTAGTTTTTATGCATAATTGTATGATAGGAAATATGTATGTGCATGGCCCTTAACTATTGCATTAAAAATCTGAGTTTCTGGAAATTTTCCAGAAACCGCCTCGCGGGCTATTCATAGCCGCCAGGCGGCACATGCAGTTTAAGCCTTTTTTGCGTTCCTGGAAAGGAACCGCCAGGCGGTACACACCCGACCGCCAGGCGAAACATGACAATTTTACCAGTTTCTGGGTTTTATTATGAACTGCCTGGCAGTGATGAACAACCGCCAGGCGAAGCGATCTGATTTTATCGATTTTGGTATATTCTGGGTTTAGGGGTGAGTATGATTGGAGGAAAATTAAGTGGTAAATGTTAAGGGATGATATAGCATTTGTTTTATTGATTTATAGTGTGATTGAAGTCGTAAATTGATGGAACAATGTACATGAGCTCTAGGGTTAAATGTTAGGATATCATTAGTTATGATTCGAAAATGGATACTGTGAAATTGCAGTGGGAATAACTGATCAATATGTTTAAGTTTGAGTTGTTCTGATTGTGATTTAATCTGAGCGGAGACTGATGGATATTCGCAAAGAAGGAAGGTTAGTGGAGTTAGGGGTGCTGGGAAAGAATCTGGAAATGCCCAGATGGTATGCACCGCCTGGCGGCACGGGGCTTGTCGCTAGGCGTCGACGCAAAGGTTATAACACAGTGTTGATGAAACGAATGTTGAGGGTCTGGGTAGTTATTCTAGAAAGAAGTAGTTCAATATGATGGAATTGGGGTCGTGGAAGTCAAGAGGTCATGAGTTGTCTTCTACTCAAATTGTCGTCAAGTATGTTGGGTTAGGTATATGTGAATATTAGAACACCAAAATTGTCAATACCCTGGGAGGAGGCTTAAATATGGGTTAATCAGATGGTATGATTTTGACGGGGTTGAGTTGATTGTCATAGTGAGTACAAGAAGTTAATAAGATAGGGGCATGGGATGATGCATTGGGTTTAGCATGTATGTAGCCTTGGAAAGGGTAAAATGAGAGCAAGCTATTAATCAGAGAATGGTTACTGCTTAGAGTAATGAACAAAATATCTTAATTGGTATTAGCACTCCTGTTAGCTTGGGGTTTCAAGTATTGCTCATAATAAAGTTTTAGAATGGGACTGTTGGAATTGGGAATTTAAGTGGTTGGAATATATTATTTACTAGCTGAACTCTTAAGAAATGATATGGTATGATAATTTGGTAAGTTTTACAATTGGTGTCAGAAGTATAATAGTACTAGAAAATCTGAGTTAGAGAACATAAACCAGAAGACACTGCTGTACTGATACAATGCCTGGTGAGAGCGGGAGTCCGCCAGGCGATAACCGTGGAAACAAAGAGCACTGGACTGTAGGTGCCTGGCGGCGCGAGTGGTTCCACCAGGCGATGGCCTATCAAATAGAGGGTTACTGGGTCGGGTGCGCCTGGCGGTGGGGACCTTTACGCCAGGCGATGCCTGCAGCGAGGTTGAATATGAGGCGCTGGGTGCCTGGCGGTACGCGACACCCGCCAGGCGATTTGGGAGCTGGCAGTGCCTGGCGACACGTGTCCCCCGCCGGGCAATTTTACTGCTGCAGCTTGGAGTTGTTGATTTTATATAGTGGTCTACAAGGCTTTTGGTGATTGCTTTAAAGGTGGGATTGCTGGTGTTCCTCGAGTTGTGGCCCGAAACGTATCCCTTGAGTTGTGGCTCGGGATAGGGGTTAAGCACGTTGTATTCCTTGATTTGTGGCTCTAGCATATCATACCAATTTTGAGGCATTGTTTTCACTACTACAAGTCAATTTGGGTCTTTGGTATCTTTAACATAATACACTATTTGAACTTAGTTAGCTAAGACATATGACTCATTAGTCCTCGATTTATACTTACTACTAATAAGAATAAATCCATATTTATCTTCTTTTTATCCTCTCCCTTAGAATCCATATCCCACCAATCATATTAAAATAAAATAACATTATTTCCATTAGAGTAACTTAATTCAATAATATTTGTCAAGACATCAAAGTAATCTAACTTACCTGTATTCTGGTTAGGGATGGCAAAGGGACGAGGAGGGACGCGTTTCACTATCCCATACCCATCCCCGTAGAAATAATCCATCCTCATCCTCATCTCCATACCCAAACCCAATGAGTATCAAACTTTTGTCTCATCCCTATCCCCACCGAGTAACAGGTATAATCTCGTACCCATACCCATATTCGTTTTCTTACTACTTAAATATTAATTTTAATTAATTTTTATAAAATAATAAAAAATTATTGTAAAGGAAACATAATATTATCAAATATTCAATATTAGAAGGATGGTTGTGTGTTTCTTCGATATCAAATACTTTAAAATAAATTATAATTTTTTACACTTTAAAATTTAAAAATATTTTTTAGAAAATATAAAAGGAAAACAAATATTCAAATTAAAATATATTTTAAATGTTTGCTTACTTCAATCTTTTACATTCAAATGAATCTCTTTTTTATACACTAATAAAAATTATAATACATCATTTGATCAAAATGATACAAAGAACAAATAATAATCATAATAAAATTTTAAAATAAATTATAATTATTTACATTTTAGATTATAATACCAAATAAAATTTAATGAGAACCAACACATTTATTAAATTTGCAAACATTAATGAAACCTAGTTGATAAAATTTAAAAATAATTTTTAAAAAATATAAAAGGAAAACAAATATTCAAATTAAAATATATTTTAAATGCTTGTTTACTTCAATCTTTTAAATTCTAATGAATCTTTTTTTTATACACTAATAAAAGTTATAATACATCACTTGATCAAAATGATACAAAGAATAAATAATAATCATAATAATAAAATTTTAACATAGATCTTGTATCTTTTGAACTTCAATTATGTTGGATGGTGATAAAAAAATATTTATGACAATTACATTAAACTTTTATATTGCAGAAATAAAAGTTATTTATACAATTATAGTGAAAAAATTGCAATATGATTGATAATGAGTTAGAAAATAAAAAATAATTAGATAAAATATATTGAAATAGTATTCTACATAATGAAAATAAAAAACAAATAAAAATATTAAAAAATTAACAAATGTTTAGAAACAAATTGAGAGACTATTAAAAGAAATCGCGCAAATAAGAACAAATGTATAATTAAGGATATGATAAGATGAAAAATATCTTAGAGATCTAAGAAAACTTTTCAAATATCAACATATATACTCAATGGTTGAGAAATAACAAAAAATATTTTAGCAAAACAAAAGAATTCTTCAAATGAAACAAAAACTAATAAGAATAAGTAAAGAATTTTTTTTTATATTACCTAGTAAACGAAAGGTTTGTGCTATTAAAACTTAAATTGAGAGTATTAAACTTTCTCATATGAAAGGAAAATATACAATAAATAAAAATATTAAAAAATAATAAAAATATTCGAATGTGGGATATAATTTTTTTTTTAATTGACATAACACAATTACATAAATGTTATGAAAAGATAAAAAAATATGATGGAGATGCGAATGGGTTTCATGACAAACCAAATAATTAGAAGAAATAAATAATAGTAAATATATATATATATATATATGATTACTTAATTAATGATGAATATTTTAATAATTTAAATGGGGACGGGTATTATGGCGGGAATATGTACATCCTCATACACATCGCCATACCCAATTGAAAAAGTTGGGGATTTCCTGTCAAAACGGGGACGGGTTCGGACAATACTCACGGGGACGGATTTATTTTTGTCATCTCTAATTCTAGTCACCTCTAACTAAAACTTCGCTAAGTAACTAATATAATTAATTATTGATTGGTTGCAATTCAATATTTTTCAGTTATAAATATACTAAATCAAATATTAAATATACTAAATTATAAATTTTAATTAAGTATATCAAATAATGTTTTAATGAATTCAAAATTAAATTTTAATAAAATATTAATAATTTAATTATAAATCTTACTAAAATATTAATAAGAGATGATAGAAAAAATTGTTTATTAACTTTATAATATATAATTATATATATGTATTAAGTTGTTATTATTGAAAGTCGACAACACGCACAAAGTCTGCCTAAGTCACAGAACAAAGCTTGGTTAGATAAGCGGCATCATATCCTGTTCAAGTCAATAATTCAAAGTGCTCAAGATATTTTCCATGGTCAAGGATCCACAGTCTGGTGAAATGATCAATCCTCCTGCAAAATCAAAGACAAACCACATACGATCTGGTCTAATAACCAATCTGCTTGTTAGGTCAAAGACGACCACATACAGTCATAAACATAAAGCCAACTACAACTCGACTAAAGGGTCCATTATAGTCAGAACAAGCATTCCATTTATGCTTTATGGTCATTTATGATGTTTTCTATTATTTGTTCACCAACTTTTTCTTTAAGATAATTTGGAGAAGATTACCTTCTCTTAGATCTTTGATTAATAAACATATTTACTAAAAGCACTTTTTCCAGTTTTGTTTATCCAATAATAATGTCATTTACATTCAAGATTTTGTGTCTTTGATTTTCACCATAGAAATCCTCCTAGGTCATTATTATTGGATATGTTTGAAAACAACTTTTTCTATAAATACTTTTTAACAAAGTAAAATAACTTTTTTCATTGGCTTTTAGATAATTTAAAAAAAATAATTCAGAGAACTATATAGAAAAATATTCTTACAAAAGTCCATACCAATTTTTACAAGATCTTAAAAAAAAGTATCTTTCTTCTATATAACTAATACGTCTTTCTTTTTCTCTTTAACTTTGGAGATGCTTTTTTCTTTTATTTAATATTAAGGCGACTAGTTTGTGCTATCACATACATTTTAACATTTAAGTTAACTAAGAAATGTACAAGAAATAAATGCATAATATGAGATGGTAAATGAAATTTTAATTAGAATAGTTATGTCGATTAACAAATGAAAATATTTAACCTATCATATAATTTATTTTTCTCAAAATAATAATAAAAATATCATTATAAGAAAATCCTTAAATAATAATCAATTTTAATAATAAAATAATTAATAATGATCAATTTAAATATTAAATTATAACTTGAAATTTATCGATAATTAAAATAATTTCAAAAAATTATAATTAGTTTCTAAATTAGTAACTACATAATTTTTATTATAAATTGATATTTAAAGATGTGTTTTATATTAATTACAAATATTTTAATTATAAAAAAAATAATTTATGAATTGGTATTTAAAGTAGTATATATTCAAACAAATCATTATTCATAAGATTGTTAACATCGGATCCAGTAAAAGTTGAACCGTATCAAGAAGGAAGAGAACCACCAATAATTGTGATCAATGTCCAAATAAATTGTTTTATTATATTTTAATCATTTATTTTATATTCATCTTTTCAACTCATGGAATAAAAAAAAGATAATGTATCACCAACTATTAATACCAATTGATTATATCTCTTTTAGCACTTTTTCCAAACATTATATCAAAAAGAGGAAAAAAAGGAAGCCATCACTATCTATTAATTAAAACAAAGCAAAACAAAATTTGAAAAGAACAGGGGCTAGCACTGGTGCACTATGACTTACGTTAGGAATCTTATAGTACATAGTGTTATTGTATTGCTTGACAAATCTAACTTGTGAATTGATAAAGGATTAAATAGTGTTGTTGTCATTAAAAATGTCTCATTCTTCTAACTCGTCTAAATTATTTTGGAGCATTATTTGTTTTCTTTTATTTTGGTTTCATGAATTAAAAATTAATAGTCTTGACACTCAATGTGTACCAATCAAATTGACATATTTTTAAACTAATTTCTTGTAAAAGCACAAATCAATCTATACATTCTGCCTTTAGGTGGTATGAGTTGGTTAGATATTTTTATTAAATAATTAATGATAAATTAAATTTATTTTAGAATTATTATTTAAAAACTTATTTAGATAAATAAAAATTGTGTATATTTTTATATATTTAAATATTATATTTAGTAAGATTTTTCTAACAAATATGGAGTTTTGCAAAACTCGTGAAATTAGTATGAAATTCCTTTATACGGATTTTCATAAAAATTTTGAAAAAAAAAAGAAATAGAAATAAATTGTAATAGTGTATGTACCTAAGTTCCATTTTTTTACTTTTCAAATAAATATTATATATAGAATATTATTAGTAATTTATGTTGCTGTTGTTCGAGCTAAGATAGTCTTGATGAATCCAACTATTTCTTAAAGCTTCTTAATATATTGAAGACTTAAATTTGTCGAATGTTGTGTTTATTAGGATTGGATTTAAGTTTTTCTTTGAATAGTTTGATCTTTCAAATTGCTATTAGAATGTTATTTTAACCTATCTCGTTGATAGAAAGTTTTTATTGATTAAATATTGTTAAGTTACATGATTATATATATTCTAAACACTTTTTGACATGATTTTTTTAAGTTACACTTCTAAAATCATTTTCACTATTAGAGTAAGTTATTATTGAGCTAATAACCATTTGTAGAAGCTTTCTTTAAGTGATTTCAAGACCGTTATCAAGGTCTAAGAGAGAGATATAGTGTTTTACCTAAACTTTCATATGTTGTTGTGTGAGACCCTACTTCCTTTTCTCTTTTCTTTTCTTCTTTCCTTTTCATCCTCTCTATACTCTACTGCCACTCTCATAGACCAACTCACATCCACTCCAGTCTTTTCACCATTTCTGTTTCCTCTGCTCTCTCTCTCTAAGCTAGTAATTGGGTTGCCAATCTAATTCCTTCCCCAATTCTGCAGTAGTAAACGAACTTGAACCAAGGGCAGAAGCTTCTCCCATAATTAAATCTCCTCCTTTTCCATGTAAATTAACTTCAGCTCCCCAATTCCCTTCAATTTCGAATTTTGGAACTCTATCCATGCTAAATCGGACTAGGATCATATTCTCACCTTGTGAATCTATATTTCAGCTTCTTAGGTTGTGCTTTTGAGGTGCCTACTGTTGAAAAAGATTGTTGTTAGTGAATGAATTCTAGAGGTAAGGGAAGATAACCAAAATTCTTCTCATTTAAACACGTGAATCATGTTTGATGAGTTTGATTGAAGCTTTGTGTGCTAAATTGATATTTGAAACGCATGTGTGGTTGCTTGATTGTTGTTTGCCATGGATTCAGTGCTCCTGCATGTGGGTACAGTGGAGTAATCTGGTATTTTTGCCTAGGCGGGTGATTCTCGCCTAAGCGAAAACACCAGAAAACCAACCCCTGTTCCTACACGAAGTCTCGCCTAGGCGAGCTGAGGTCGCTTAAGCGAGAGATACTCTCGTCTAAGCGAACCAGCTTAGCCTGAACGACAGTTCGCCTAGTTTTTAATTTTTGCCACTGTTAGAGCTTCGCTCAGGCAAGACCGACTCGCCTAAGCGAGATGGCCTCTCGCCTAGGCTAGATTGTCTAACTTGAGCGAGAGCCACTGCAGTGGGGTACTTCAGTTTCTGTTTTAAAGAGTGAGATTATATGTTCTAATGTGGTTTTGTGCAATTAGTCTCTTATATGCTTGGAATGTCATTATTAATGTATTGTGTGATGAAATTGGATGAATATGAATTATGAGGAGTTGTGGTTGGAATAGAATTTCAAAATTCAGGTGAACTTGTTAGTGTGTCTAAGGACGTGAGGAATCCGTATTGGTTGGTATCCTGAAAGTCCAATAATCATTCACGCTCAGATAGAGCAGAATGGATTATGTCGTGAGGAGTAGCAGGAGGTCCTAGTCTTTGGACTTGATCAAATTCTAGACGCGAAGGGGACTTACCCTGTGAACGGTCGGGTGATAACCCTTTGTGTCCAAACTCTGCAGAGTCTGGGAACCGTTACAGGTGCAAGCCACCAAGAGCTCCAATGTCGCTTACACAATCCGGATATCGAGTCTAGAATTATACAATTGAGTTATGTGTTATGAATGATATTTATATTGCGAACTGTATTACTTTCTCTTATTTCAGTTAGCTTACCCTTCTTGTTTATGTTTGCTTGTCTTTGTGTGTTCTCCTTTGCAATGATCACCTACGGTTGGTGTGAGCAGAGCCGAATCCAGATGATGACACCCCTCTTTTGAGCATGAGTTGATCTTTTGCTTGAATGTTGTGATAGTTTTTGGGCCAAATATTGCGGAGTCTTGAGACATGTAGTTTAGACCATCTTCTTATATATCTACACTTGTCACCAGGGATTATATGGTTATTTTGGATGACTGTACCAGCTATATATACTCATATATATATATATATATATATATATATAAATCATTGTTATTCCTACTATCTGTTATGTTTGATCATAATATATATATATATATATATATATATATATATATATATATGACTGTTATTCCTACTATCTGCTATGTTTGATCATCATATAATGTTTTATTTGATAGCGTGAAAACTATTAAATGGGGTGTTACATTTTTTGTATCAGAGCAGTAGTTCCTTTAGGGTCTGTAGGTGTGAGCTTGCTTAGTTTTTTTTGTGTGTTTCTCATAGTGTTTTGGTGTAGTTGTGGTATTTGTTAGCTAGACTAATGGTTCTCTCTTTGTGTGGTCAGAGCTATGGCACCTAGGCCTCCTCCTCCTCCTCCTCTTCCTAACCCGGATAGTTCTCACTTGGTGGGGACAATTAAGGCGATGTTAGCAGCCATGAAGCAGCAGAATGCTAACATGGTGAATCAGCACAACTTAGCCTTGCAGCAGATAAAGTCTGCTAGGCTCGCAACGGAGGTGACTCAACAGAGGCATTTGGAAGCCCTGCAACAGTTAGGGGAGAATCGTTCTACGACTAGATCTTCCTAGGCTCCACCACCTCGAGTACAAGAGTGGAGTTTAGAGGATTTTCTTCAACATCATCCATCCCGCTTCGATGGCAAAACAACCTCGGATGAGGCAGATCAGTGGATGAGGGGTATGGAGCAGATTTATGATGCTAAGAGATGCCCAGCAGAGAATAGGCTGGCATATTTTGAGTATTTGCTTGCTGGAGAGGCTGTCCACTAGAAGACAGCAGGGAACCTATCACTTGGGAGTTGTTCAAGAAGAAGTTTTATGCTGAGTACTTCCCAGACAGTGTGAGATACGCCAAAGAGGTGGAGTTCTTGCAATTGATGCAAGGAGAGATGTCAGTATCAGAGTATGCTGAAAAGTTCAAGCACTTGGGCAGATTCCACACATTGAGGATGGTTGAGGATTGGCAATGTAGGAAGTTTGAGAATGGGTTGAGAGGTGATCTCAAACTTATGGTGGCTCCGCTCTCTATCAAGGAATTCCCTGCCTTGGTGGAGAAAGCAAGGGTAATGGAGAAGTTAAAAGCTGAAATTGAAGCTCAACAGCGGCCTCAGCAGAAGGTGGTAGGACCATCTAGGTCCATGAGCCGACCAGATGATAGGAGGAAACCCTACTCTAGACCTCAGCCTCAAGGGTCCAAGAAATTCTCACCCCAGTCTCATCAGCATCACTCTCACAGGTCGCAGTGTTTTCATTGTGAAGGGCCCCACATGAGGAGTGCTTGCTCTCAGCTTGGCGGCAGGCAAACATGTCACAGAAGTGGCCAAGAGGGCCACTTTCTCAGAGATTGTCCCATTGGTAGGAGTGTAGTGCCGAGGCCTCCGGCACAGTCCCAACCACAGCAGACACGGGGGAGTGCAAAGCCCCAAGCAATTGGCTGAGTGTACGCCATGACGGGTATAAAGGCAGACAGATCAGGTAACCTTATCATCGGATCTTGTGTGATTATTGGTAGGTGCTTGCATGTTTTATACGATTCGGGAGTGACACACTCTTTTGTGTCGGAGTCTATAGTGGTAGAGTTGGGTCTTCCGGTGAGGGAACTTCAGTATGATCTGATGGTGTCCACGCCTGCTTTTGGGTTGGTCAGAACCTCGACTTTGTGTGTTAGATGTTTGATCGAGGTTGAGGGATGCAAGTATAGGGTTATTTGTTTACCTCTGGAAGGACTAGATGTGATCTTGGGAATGGATTACCTATATGCTAATCACATTCTCATTGATTGTAATGAGAAGAAGGTGTTGTTTCCCAGCTCAGAGGATGAAGATATGTTGTTGTCCTCACAGCAGGTGGATCAAGCCATCAAGGAGGGATCTCGATGTTTCTTAATTTTGTCTCAACTATTTGTTGAGAATGGAGATGGACACCACGAGACGCTAGTGGTAAGGGAATTCTCATATGTTTTTCCTGATAATGTGTCTGGCTTACCCCCTTCCAGGGAGATAGAGTTCTCTATTGATCTAGTGCCTAGAGCAGGACCAGTATCAATAGCACCCTATAGGATGGCTTTTGTTGAGCTAGCAGAGTTGAAGAAACAAATTGAGGAGCTGCTGGAGAAACAGATTGAGGAGCTGCTAGAGAAACAGTTCATCAAACCCAGCATGTCACCTTGGGGAGCGCCAGTGTTATTGGTCAAGAAAAAGGATGGCAACTCTAGGCTTTGTGTGGATTATAGGCAACTCAACAAGCTAACCATTAAGAATAAATATCCTCTACCAAGGATAGATGACTTGATGGATCAGTTGCACGGTGCTGCGGTGTTTTCTAAAATCGACCTGAGATTGGGGTACCATCAAATTAGAGTTAAGTATGATGATGTGCAAAAGACCGCTTTCAGATCCAGATATGGGCACTACGAGTACGTAGTGATGCCTTTCGGCGTGACTAACGCCTCTGCCTTGTTCATGGACTATATGAACAGAATCTTCAGGCCGTTTCTAGACAAGTTCGTGGTGGTTTTCATCGACGACATCCTGATATATTCTCGAACTCGTGAAGAGCTTGCAGAGCATCTGAGGGCAGTTTTGAGCATCTTGAGAGAGAAGCAGTTGTATGCAAAACTGTCAAAGTGCGAGTTTTGGATGACCACGGTCCAATTCTTGGGACATATGATCTCAGCTTAGGGTATATCCGTGGATCCATCCAAAGTGGAGGTTGTGTTAAAGTGGAAGCGTCCTAAATCAATGACTGAGATTAGGAGCTTTGTGGGACTGACAGGCTACTACAGGAGGTTCATTGAGGGGTTCTCTAAGATAGTGGCACCCTTGACACAACTGACTCGCAAGGATCAGCCTTTTGCTTGGACCGACCGGTGTGAAAATAGTTTCCAAGAGTTGAAGCAGAAGCCGATTAGTGCTCCCGTGTTGGTGATTCCTGATACCAGTAGACCCTTTGAGGTTTACTGTGATGCCTTCCATCAGGGATTAGGGTGTGTTCTGATGCAAGAATGAAGATTGGTTGCCTACGCCTCAAGACAGTTGAAAATTCATGAGAAGAACTACCCCACACACGATCTGGAGTTAGCAGTTGTAGTGTTTGCATTGAAAATTTGGAGACATTATCTGTATGGCGCACAGTTGCAAGTTTTCAATTACCACAAGAGCATGAAGTACCTGTTTGACCAGAAAGAGTTGAACATGAGGCAAAGACGATGGATGGAGTTCTTAAAGGACTTTGATTTCGAGTTGTTGTACCACCCAGGGAAAGCTAATGTGGTGGTTGATGCCCTAAGCCGAAAAACAGTCCATGCATCTTATATGATGGCTAGGGAATTGGATTTGGTGGAGCAGTTCAGAGACATGCAGTTGCAGGTGGTTTTAGGAGAGGATGTCATTAGATGCAACTATCTAACGATGTCTAGTGATTTCCTCGTCCTGATAAAGGAGAGACAACTATCCGATTCCAAGCTGCATATAACATTGGAGTTGCTTGGCACTGAGAAAGCCAAGGACTTTGTGATAGGAAGTGATGGGGTGTTAAGGTTCAGAGGCAGGGTCTGCATACCTAAAGATTTGGAGGTGAAAGCTATGATTCTTGAAGAGAGGCACAAGAGTTGTTTTAGTATGCACCCAGGCCTGACTAAAATGTCCCATGATCTGAAATAATCTTTCTGGTGGTCGGGAATGAAGTTAGATGTGGCTCGGTATGTGTCATCCTGCTTGACCTGTTAGAAGGCTAAGGCAGAACAACAGAGACCTGGAGGGATGCTACAACAGTTGGAGATCCCGGAGTGGAAATGGGATAACATTGTTATGGATTTTGTTACCCATTTACCACGGACGGTGAAGAGCCATGATGCTATATGGGTTATAGTAGACTGTCTGACCAAGAGTGCCCATTTCCTAGCAGTGAATCTGAGGATGTCCATGACGAAGCTGACACAGTTGTATATCAGCAAGATTGTGAGATTGCATGGAGTGTCGTCGAGCATAGTCTCTGATAGGGATCCACGATTCACATCTCGTTTTTGGCAGACATTGCAGAGTTCCCTAGGCAGCAAACTGACTATGAGCTCAACTTATCACCCCTAGACAGATGGCCAGTCTGAGAGGATAATCCAGTCTCTTGAGGACCTCTTGCGGGCGTGTGTGCTTGATCATCTTGGTGCATGGGACGAGATCCTGCCTTAGGTGGAGTTTACTTATAATAACAGCTTCCATGCAAGCATTGGCATAGTGCCATATGCAGCTCTCTATGGCAGGAGGTGCAGGACTCCTTTGTGTTGGTACCAAGATGGAGAGTTAGTGGTAGTGGGACCAGAGTTACTAAGACAAACCACTGAGAAGGTCAAGTTAATACAAGAGAGGATGAATGCGTCTCAAAGCAGGCAGAAATCCTATGCTGATCAAAGGAGAAGACCTTTGGAGTTTGTAGTTGGAGACCATGTTTTCTTGAGGATTACCCCGACCACTAGTGTGGGGAGGGCTATTCGCTAAAGGAAGTTGTCTCCTAAGTTCATCGTCCATATCAGATTTTGAGGAGGATTGGACTAGTGGCCTATGAGATCGCCCTACCTCCTCAGTTGTCCAACCTTCACTCAGTGTTTCATATCTCCCAGCTTAAAAAGTATGTGCCTAACCCCTCACATGTGCTTGAGACAGAAGATTTGCATATTAGAGGGGATCTCTCACTAGAGGTTCAGCCCGTTGGTCTTGGTGATAGTCAGAAAAGGCAATTCAGAGGGAAGTCCATCAGTCTAGTTCAGATTATCTGGAAGAAGAGAATAGGTGATTCCACCTGGGAATTAGAAGAGGACGTGAGAAAGTCTTATTATCCACACTTGTTCTCTGGTAAGTCTTAATTTTCGGGTCAAAAATTTTTGCTGTTAAGGAGAATGTCAGATCCCACTTCCTTTTCCCTTTTCTTTTCTTCTTTCCTTTTCACCCTCTCTATACTCTACTGCCACTCTCACAGACAAACTCACTTCCACTCCACTCTTTTCACCATTTATGTTTCCTCTGCTCTCTCTCTCTAAGCCAGTAATTGGGTTGTCAATCTAATTCCTTCCCCAATTCTGCAGCAGTAAACGAACTTGAATCAAGGGCAGAAGCTTCTCCCATAATTAAATCTCCTCCTCTTCCATATAAGTTAACTTCAGCTCCCCAATTCCCTTCAATTTCGAATTATGGAACTCTATCCATGTTAAATCGGACAAGGATCATATTCTCACCTTGTGAATCTGTATTTCAGCTTCTTAGGTTGTGCTTTTGAGGTGCCTACTATTGAAAAATATTGTTGTTAGTGAGTGAATTCTAGAGGTAAGGGAAGCTAACCGAAATTCTTCTCATTTAAACCCATGAATCATGTTTGATGAGTTTGATTAAAGCTTTGTGTGCTAAATTGTTGTTTAAAACGCATGTGTGGTTGCTTGATTGTTGTTTGCCATGGATTCAGTGCTCCTGCATGTGGGTACAATGGAGTAATATGGTATTTTCGCCTAGGCGGGTGGTTCTCGCCCAAGCGAAAACACCAGAAAACCCACCCTTGTTCTTGCGTGAAGTCTCGCCTAGGCGAGCTGAGGTCGCTTAAGCGAGAGATACTCTCGTCTAAGTGAACCAGCTTAGCCTGAGCGACTATTCGCCTAGTTTTTCATTTTTGCCACTGTTAGAGCCTCGCTCAGGCGAGACCGACTCGCCTAAGTGAGATGGCCTCTCGCCTAGGCTAGATTGTCTAACTTGAGCGAGAGCCATTGCAGTGGGGTACTTCAGTTTCTGTTTTAAAGAGTGAGATTATATGTTCTAATGTAGTTTTGTTCAATTAGTCTCTTATATGCTTGGAATGTCATTATTAATGTATTGTGTGATGAAATTGGATGAATATGAATTATGAGGAGTTGTGGTTGGAATAGAATTTCAAGGGAAATTCAGGTGAACTTGTTAGTGTGTGTAAGGACGTGAGGAATCCGTATTGGTTGATATCCTGAAAGTCCAATAATCATTCACTCTCAGATAGAGCAGAATGGATTATGTTGTGAGGAGTAGTAGGAGGTCCTAGTCTTTGGACTTGATCAAGTCCTAGACGCGAAGGGGACTTACCCTGTGAACGATTGGGTGATAACCCTTTGTGTCCAGACTCTGCAGAGTTTGGGAACCGTTACAGGTGCAAGCCACCAAGAGCTCCAATGTCGCTTACACAATCCGGATATCGAGTCTAGAATTATACAATTGAGCTATGTGTTATGAATGATATTTATATTGCGGATTGTATTACTTTCTCCTATTTCAGTTAGCTTACCCTTCTTGTTTATGTTTGCTTGTCTTTATGCGTTCTCCTTTGCAATGATCACCTACGGTTGGTGTGAGTATAGCCAAATCCAAATGATGACACCCCTCTTCTGAGTAGGAGTTGATCTTTTGCTTGAATGTTGTGATAGTTTTTGGGTCAGATACTGCGGAGTCTTGAGACATGTAGTTTAGACCTTCTTCTTATATATCTACACTTGTCACCAGGGATTTATATGGTTATTTTGGATGACTGTACCAACTGTATATACTCATATATATATATATATATATATATATATATATATATATATATATATATATATATATATATATATGACTGTTATTCCTAATATTTGTTATATTTGATCATAATATAATGTTTTAATTGATAACGTGAAAACTATTAAATGGGATGTTACATGTTGTGTTTGTGTTTCAAGTGAATTCATTTCATTGTATTATGTTGCTTTTGTGTTGAGTTGTTATTTCTGGATAAGTTTTCTAGTCGTTGTGTAGTAATCAGGTGTTATTGAGTTAGAAGTTCAACATTTTAGGATTCAAGAATTGATTTATTGTATTGAGTGTATTGGTCATATGTCTATAAAACATAGTTATAGTGTGAGCTTAACTGGTGTGGTTGAACAATTAGATGTGACTATTTGACATAATGAATCAATATAAAAACATTTGTTTATTTCTCTTTAATTCTATGATTTTGCAAATTATACTTGTTTTCCAGTGTTCTTAGTTTTGAAACAACTTTGTGAAAATAACCAAACCTTATAAATTAATTCAACTAACAAAGTTTCATTTTAAATTTTTGAAGAACCTGAAATAGTTCAATTCAATTCCACTTGAACTCAATCATTTTATGCTAAAAATCTTATCTAGTTCCATTTTAGGGTTAAATATTTTTGTAATCCCTAAACTTAAACTTGGACAGAAAATTAGAATTTGTTTTGTTCCAAACTTTAATACATTTTGGTTTTCAAACTTAAAAAATGAATGGATATAGTCTTCCTAACCTAACACCATTAATATTTTTGTGTTAATAAGCGTTCTTAATTAACATTTGAGTCAGAACGCGTCAAATGATGTAAACAACTCAAACTCTAATATAAAACGTTGTTTGACACGTAAAAAATATTTAACGCAGTTAAGTTAGAAAAATTATATTTATTCATTTTAAAAGTTTGGGAATCGAGTTGTACTAAAATTTGAGACATAAACAAATTATACTCTCATATAAGAATTTAGGGACTAAAAATCATTTAACCCTTCATTTTATTATAATAAATTTTTCAATATTTAAATATGTTTTTGGATTTTCTATAATTGGTTAAATTAATTTTAGTTTTCCTAAAATATTTTTTCTCTTTTTGTTTTTATAAATTTTAAAATTTTAAAAACAATATCATTGTTTTCGTTTTCATTTGTGTCAAGTGGGGGTGGAGGAGTGAATAAAGGAGGATGAGGAAAGTTTAAAATCTAAGCGAGTTTGGATGAGGTAATACGCGAGCAAAGTTTTAAAATAAGAAAAATAAATGAGGAAATTTGTGCTTTTAAAATAAGAAAGAAAAGAATGACAAATTAATTATGCATATACGTGATAAATATTATGCTTATATTAATTTTAAAGATATTATTGATTATTACGTGATAAATATTATTTTAGTGTTATGATTGATTAAGAGCTCCACATATAAAAAAAAGTAACATAGTAATTAAAAAATAGAACTCAAAACTATATTACTTCTTTAAAAACTAATTTATGACTAATGTTTTTTAAATAATTGTGCCAAGGATTCTGTTTTGAAATAATACTAATTTATGACTCTTGGTCCGTGCATATGTATGGGTCTTTTTTTTTTAAGTTTTTTTTTAAATAATATAATTGATATTATATTTATTATTTATAGAAAATGTATAATTAATTTTTAAATAAAAAATTTTAAGAGAAAATAAATAAAAAGTATACATTTTTTAATAGTAACTTATACGAACTATTTTTATTTTAATATAATATAAAATTATCTCATAAAAATATGATATTATAGTTTTATAAATTTAATAATAATATTCATAGTTTATGGTCATTGTAATAGAAATATTTAAATAAAACAAAAATAAATATTATCAATTTTGATTAAATAAATATTTAAAAGTAATACTATACTAATATTTTTATTACTACTAATATTATTAATAAATTTAATAATAACAACAATCATATATAATGATAATATTAACATATTATATATTAATATTTTTAATAATACTAATAATAATAACAACAATAATAATATAGTAATAATTTTACTATGACTAATAATGTTAATAATTTTCACAAAAACAAAATATAATAGTACTAATACTAATAATTTCACTACTAATTTAAATATTAATTTTCGTTTATTATAGTTAATAATTTTTATAATTACTTTTTTTACTCATAATAATAATAATATATCATAATAGTAGTACCTATTTTTTTGAATTAATTACTCTGATGTAATGATAAATCAACAACAAAAAGAATAAAAAAGTGCAAGTAATTAGAACATGATTATGTAGTAAATATAAATAAAATGAGTGTCTAACTAAAATAATAATATCCTGTATTGATAAAAATAATAATAATACTCAACTACATATATAGAGATACATGGTCTCCTATTTTGTTTTTACAGTTATATTCTCTTAATTATTATTTTTTACATTTAGATGATTATTGATAATAAAAAAATTACTCTTTAGTTCAATTATTTTACTAATTTTAGTAACTACTTTTTTTAATTCAGCTAATTACTTGAATGTAAAGATAAATCAATAACAAAATAAATAAAAATACAAGTAATTAATATATAATCCGTAGTAGATAAAAGTAAAATATGTATCTAAATACTACAATTCAAATAATAACACTAAGATTGATAATAGTAATAATAATAATAACACTAATATTATTTAAAATAAAAATACAAATAATAATAATAATTATTATTATATTAATATTAATACTAATACTAATTATTATTTTTGAAATTTAAATGAATATTTATAATAAAAAAAACTAAATTTTAGTTTTATTATTTTACTAATTTTAATAACTACTTTTTTGGATTCAACTAATTACTCATATGTAAAGACAAACCAACAACAAAGCAAATAAAAATACAAGTAATTAAAATATAATCTCGTAGTATATAAAAATAAGATGTGCATCTAAATACTACAATCCAAATAATAAAAATGTAAATAATTAAAATATAATCTTGTGTCAAAACTGAAATAATATTAATAATACTAATATTATTTATGATAAGTATAGTACTAATAACAATAAATAATAATAATAATAATAATTTTATTAATAATAATATCATAAAAACTAATAACAAAATGTCATTAATAATATTAAGTTTTTCTAGTTTTTTTCTATAATATATAAAAAGATTAATATATTATATATTGATATGATAAATAATACTATACTAATATTTTTACTACTACTAATATTATCAATAAATTTAATAATAACAACAATCATATATAATCATAATATTAATATATTATATATTAATATTGTTAATACTAATAATAATAATAACAATAATAATATAGTAATAATTTTAATATTACTAATAATGTTAATAATTTTCACAATAACAAAATATAATAGTACTAATACTAATAATTTCACTTCTAATTTAAGTATTAATTTTCGTATATTATAGTTAATAATTTTTATAATTATTTCTTTACTCATAATAATAATAATATATAATAATAGTAGTAACTATTTTTTTTGAATTAATTACTCCGATGTAATGATAAATCAACAACAAAAGGAACAAAAAAGTGTAAGTAATTAGAACATGATTATGTAGTAAATATAAATAAAATGAGTGTCTAACTAAAATAATAATATCCTGTATTGATAAAAATAATAATAATACACAACTACATATATAGAATACATGGTCTCTTATTTTGTTTTTACAATTATATTCTCTTAATTATTATTTTTTACATTTACATGATTATTGATAATAAAAAAATTATTCTTTAGTTCTATTATTTTACTAATTTTAGTAACTACTTTTTTTAATTCAACTAATTACTCGAATGTAAAGATAAATCAATAACAAAACAAATAAAAATGCAAGTAATTAATATATAATCCGTAATAGATAAAAGTAAAATGTGTATCTAAATACTACAATTCAAATAATAACACTAAGATTGATATTAATATAATAATAACAACATAAATATTATTTAAAATAAAAATACAAAATAATAATAATAATTATTATTATTATATTAATATTAATATTAATACTAACACTAATTATTATTTTTTAAATTTAAATGATTATTTATAATAAAAAAACTACATTTTAGTTTTATTATTTTACTAATTTTAGTAACTACTCGGATTCAACTAATTACTCAAATATAAAGACAAATCAACAATGAAGCAAATAAAAATGCAAGTAATTAAAATATAATCTCGTACTATATAAAAGTAAAATGTGTATCTAAATACTATAATCCAAATAATAAAATTGTAGGTAATTAAAGTACAATCTTGTGTCAAAATTGAAATAATAGTAATAATACTAATATTATTTATGATAAGTATAGTACTAATAACCGTAAATAATAATAATAGTAATAAGAATAATTTTATTAATAATAATATCATTAAAACTAATAATATTATTATTAGTAATAATAAATTTTTCTAGTTTTTTTTCATAATATATAAAAATATTAATATATTATATATTGATATCATAAGTAATACTATACTAATATTTTTACTACTAATATTATCAATAAATTTAATAATAACAACAATGATATATAATCATAATATTAATATATTATATGTTAATATTGTTAATAATACTAATACTAATAACAACAATAATTTTACTATTACTAATAATGTTAATAATTTTTATAATAACAAAATATAATAGTAATAATACTAATACTAATAATTTCACTACTAATTTAAGTATTAATTTCTGTATATTATAGTTAATAATTTTTCTAATTACTTCTTTACTAATAATAATAATATATAATAATAATTTTAATAATACCAATAATAATATATAATAGTAACATATAATAATAATAATAATTATTATTATTATATTAATATTTGTTATAATTTTATTACTATCACTACAAATAATATTTATAATAATATTATTATTAATAATTACAAATAATAATAATACTTATAAAAATATTACAAATAATAATATTATTAATAATTACAAATAATAATACTTATAAAAATATTACAAATAATAATATTACTTATAATTAATATTATAGTTGAAATCATAAATAAATAAAAAAATAAAAACAAATTGGGATTTGTAGGATTTGAACCCGGGTCCTTTTGTTACACAGTTTCAAAATGACGAAAAAACTAAATTTTTTGACACTTGTCAATAAAAGAAGATGGGTAATGTAGTAAAATTTAGTGGTATCTTGTTTTCTTAATATGTAATAGATTCCACGTATACAATAGAGATGACAAATAAACCCGTCCCCGTGGGTATTGCCCGAACCCGTCCCCGTTTTGACGGGGAATCCCCGCATTGACTGGGTATGGGTATGGGTATGGGGAATCCCCGACTTTTTCAGTTGGGTA
>Ga0214544_1004511_pt1 | contig 27947 bp, 13 predicted proteins | sample CNSS3metaG_FD_160074 | JGI IMG/M metagenome (GOLD analysis project Ga0214544, IMG submission 160074) | Root nodule microbial communities from cowpea collected in UCLA plant growth center, Los Angeles, California, USA - CNSS3 | ecosystem: Host-associated > Plants > Roots > Nodule | place: USA...
ATTATATATATATATATATATATATATATATATATATATAATTTTATGATTGGAAGGTTTTAATGTCCATAAAAGACTTTTATGATTAATTAGCCTAATTTTTTCTTGTTTGGATATTCAACGTAATATTCTATATTTTGTGCATTGATTATTTTAATATTATTTATGATGATATCATAATTGTATGTTTTGTTAAATATACCAGGCTTAGATACATTTTAATATTAAAACATAATATCTCTTTTGACAAAAAGGAATAAATGTCTCCTTTGGTTCTCATAGAGTTAGTTTAGTGTCGGTTAAGAAGTAAACTTTAAGCCTAACTCAAGCTCAACCTCATAAAACCGACTTGTAAGGTTAGGTTTGCACTAACTTATATAATGTAAATTGGTCTTATTTCTAATCGATGTGAGACTTTCAAAATCCCACTCCTCATGCCGAGGCATATGCATCTCAAGCATGGGATTAAACATTAAGGTGTTCCGATAATAGGTGGGACAATATACCCAACAAATAACAAACTTTGCTAGGATAGATTTTAACTATTGGTTTTGATACCATGTTAAGAAGTGGACTTAAGCCTAACTCAATTTACAAAATTGACTTGTAAAGTGAGGTTTGCACCCACTTATATGCTGTAAATTGACCTTATTTCTAGTTGATGTTCGACTTCTAACCGTGCCCTTTGACAAGGGAAAAATGTGGCATAAACAAGAGTGGACAATGTGAGATTTTGAGCTGATCTATCAATAGGACGAAAAGAAAAGATAAAGTTATGAATGTTATGAAAGAATATGTGATGAGAATTTTACATATTTTGATGTTGTAATTTATGATTTATATATGATAAAATGTTGATAATGTCATGTTTTATGATTTATGTATTGATGAAATGTTTATTATGCAATATTAAGGTTGTCATACTCTAGAGTCTAATCTATCATGAAAAATAATTATACCATGCTAATTCAACATTTGAACACCATAACTATTTAAAATAGTACACAATAATTCTATGACTATATAATACCTAAGCGTAGTAGTGCATGACTAATATAGGCTCAAACTATACCGAATAGACTAGTCAAATTTTTGTCTTCAATCCTCTAATCACATTGTTTCCAAGATCTTCATCACCATCCAATACTTCCTCAACTGAAAAATGTGCGTAGTCAATGTTGGCAAAAAAACTATATGATCAAGATCAAATGCATCTAGAGTTGGACTTGTTGAACTTAGTCCAACTAGGTCAACATTTTGGAGCCTTATAAGTAACTATTTGCATTAAATTGTCCTCTCCATCAAATTTCACAACATCTACATCTTAAACACTTCATATGTAGGTTTGGAGCTTTCTGAGGTATCTAATGAACAAAGAAACATTGTCCTCTCTATTGTTGTTTACCAAAATGTTACAAATTTAATGTCTTTTTATTTGTCCACCCATAAAACATTATTGTGCAATCTGTTCTCTTTTACTCATGGATATTCTTGAAGGACTAGATAAACTTTTTGCACTGTTTGTTTGAAAAGATTCTTTCTATCATCATGATAATTGGAGATTTGTAGTTAACACCATATCTCTTAATCATCTCACATTTTTGAAAAAGCTGTATCTCTAATATCATTGTATGAAATGACAATTGTGTAGAAAAATTCAACACTTGAGCATCAACTTTTTCTTTATTTCCTTTCTTGAATCTGAAAAACTCCTTCATTCAATGTCTTTGAGCAGTAATTGCATTTAACTTTTTTTTTGTGCCTAAAACATCTACTCCATGTTTCCACATGATGATTCATCTACATTGGCATCACAAGAATTTGAACTAGTTCTGTTTCTAGATGTTTTAACTCTTTCGCAACTAACCATGAAATATAAAGAAAAAAAATTGAACGAAACCATGGCCTGAACTGAACAGAACAAAACTAAGAAATTTTTTTTATAAAAACACAATAGAAGCAAAGTGAAGAAAAAAAATAAGAACTGTTGTTGCGGCTGGAGAAGAAGTGAAATAAAGAGCAAAGGAACGAAATGAAAACTTACCTCATCGTAGAAACGAGATGCAGGCTGGAGAAGATGCAGGGCAGCAACGACCACTGTGCAGAGGATACATCGCGAAACAATGGCGATTGGAGAAGATTCAACATAGTGGCCTATCAGGTAAGATGTGAAACAGTGGTCAAACAATGTGTGGGGTGTAGAGTAGGAGATCACAAACCTCATCAAACCAGAGAGTTGTATTCAAACACGCAACAAACATAGAGATTGAACCGAGCCTTGGTTTTTTGAAATTTTGTGTTATGTAACACAAGTTGCTTTTGTGCTGAACTCGCCTCATTCACTCAAAACTTGGACTCAAAAGTCTACTCCAAGTTAAATGAGCTTGCTTTGAGTCTGATCTGAGTCCCCCAGAAAATGAGCTTGCACATGAGTGAACTCGTACCTTGTCTGATTTTACAAGTTGACTCTAGAGTTTGATAACCATGTTATAATTATTTATGTATGAAATGCTTGATGTTGTGTCCCTACTCACTGAGACCTTTCATCTCATTAGTTTAACTTGAAAATGTTTTGGATTAAACAAAGCATGAAGAAGCAGGAGTATCATGCAATTATGTCCTCCCGTGTGGAATATTTTTCTTTTAGATTTAGTTAGCACATTATAGCAACATATTATTAAGAATGACAATGTAGGTTTGGTATTTGGTTGAAATTTTATGATTATATATATATAGGACCCAGAAGCAAACATTTGAAGGCATTGTACTAATTCATTCAGGCAAAGCTATATCAACTAACAAGCACACTGTTTAAGATATGATCATGCCCAGATAGGAACAGGGTGGGTGGTATGTGGGAACAAACAATAGCAAAAGAGGATGATTCGTCCTTTCTTGTTCTAGTGTGGGTGAGGGAGATACAGAGAAGGGGAGGCAGTGTTGTTTCTACACACATGAAGATTGTCTTATTTTTAGAGAGTAAAGTGAGTATTTGGTGAGTTTAGAATTTTTAAATCTTTGGGGGGAGTCCACTTAGATTAGTTTGATTATGCAAGTGCATATGAAAATAGAGAATCACAAGTTAGACTTACAACACATATTTAGTGAAAAACGAAAACGTTGAATTAGAAAGACATTATTACTATATCTCTTTATATGATTGAAAGGGATATTTGGTGTGAAATTTCGTCAATTCTAAAAATATTCATTCAGGGCTATATTATTCAATGATGGCTTTTCCATCCTGAGTTATGTTGCTCGTTGCAAACAGATTATGATACAAATATGTTGTCCCATGAAATGCTGTAGTACCATATACAATAAGTTTATTTGTTGCGTTTGTTTCTTCACAGGACTGTTTTATTAGTGTATAATTAACAGATAATTTGGTTATCCTTTTGTAGGACAAAGCAGATGATGTTGACTGGATTTTTTACTTTGAAACAGATGTTCAATGACATGTTACTTTGAGTGGTTGAAGGATTGTTATAACACTTGTTGATCTGGAAAATAATGAACTTTACCTCAAGGGATTTTAGTTCGGTTTGTTAAATAATATGCATGAATAGTTTTAAATTTCCTCTTACCTGAATTTTCTTCCTATAAATTATAAAAAGATGTCGTCAATGTTAAAGAAGCATTGTTGTCCTTTCTTTTACTGGAGAGATGAAGTAGTAAGAAAAATACAGAATTGTTTTATTTATAATAATTAAATAAATCACTTTCTAATAATTTCAATTTGTAATAATCAATTTTTTTAAGAAAGAGTATAAAAATATATCAATTATTATAGAGAATTTACAATATTCACCCACCCTTGGTAATTGAATATCAATTATTTCCATGTATAAGATTCTAAAATTTGTCGGAACTCCTTAGTGCCGATGTCTATTACCTGAAATATTGTAGGGACATGAATTATAATCATTAGGCTTTTGTTAAAATTATCTATGATGAAATTCATCGATTTCAATGTTGATTACTAATTTGTTATCATAGTATAATTACATTCGGTTTTCAACCTTTATTTTAAGGTTATAAAGTATGTTATTCATCTAAAATCTTTTTCACAGATCGCGTAAGAACTCAAAATTTAACGTCTACACTAGAATGACGTACTTTATTATGTTTCTTTTTTTCTATTAGTAGGTTTTTTCCAAGAGATACGAGTATCATAATGTGGATTTTTTTATCAACAATTTAACTTGCATTATGAAATCTATGGTCTTTTTATTGGACTTGATTTCAAGTATTAAGGAATTTTGTTAATTGCACATTAAGATGAGGTGTTTGAATAATAATAATTCGATTTATATTCATCTTTGTTACAGACAATAAAGTTTTTCAATTTCATAAGTTTGAGTATGCTCTTTTGCAACCAAGTTAGTTTTATACTTATCTAATGTCTCATTTCTTTTAAGTTTTACATTCTTTTCTACCTTTTTTTTTTTATCTTTTAGTTTGTCGACAATCTTCCCCGTTAAGTTTCTTTTTGATGCATTCATCTCTTTTCTTATCAAAGTTTGAGTCCAATCTTCATTTGTTATGACTTCTAGAATTAAGGTAGGAATTTATATGAAATTAATGTAGTAATAAAACTTCAATGTATGTTGAGAGATTATCGATGTTGATATATTGAAAAATAAAATATTTAACTTACGCTCCTTTTTCCTTTCTCGACACAATTGATAAATTTTCAAATAACACTTACCTCCTATTTGTAGTGACTTCATTGACCATATAGATAGATGTTGTAATACGAAAAAAAGAGTTCCTCAACTTTAAATATTTTAATAAGATTGAAAAAAAAAAGATTATGTTTAATGAAATATGACATTTATAGTGATATAAACATGAAAACTTTTAGAATGATACCATTCGTTTTTTTTATCAGGAGGATAATCAATAAATAGACCTTTAAAAGCTTTAGGATCTAATTACTGTGATTAGGATTATAATAATTAACAAAAATAAAATATCCAAATATTTGACAAGGTGAACTTGAGACTTGGAAAATAAAAGAAACAAAAGGCAATAAATTGATGTTATTTAAGAAACAAGAAGTGTGCATTTGAAAGGAAACATCTTAATAAGGAAGGTTATACCTACCTCTAAAAAATTGTGATTATTTTTATAGAATGAATTAATCAGTAAATGATATTTTACATTTATATGAAATTGCCAATATTTATGTTTTTAAAATCATAAGTTACTTTAGATAAACTATTTATAAAAAAAAGTCAAAATTAGTGATTTAATATTTTTGCATGTATTATTTAATTTTAGAATTATTAAATATTTTAAAAAAAATTTAATGTTTATATTTTGCAATTCAATTGAATTTTTTTAAAACAATAATACTTTAACTCACTTTTTTTGACCTATTTTTAACTCACCACTTTAATCATCATTAGATCATCACATCAAATTACTTGAAAGAATCAAACTAAATGATCTAATGGTGGTTAAAGGAGTGGATTTAAAGTGGGTCAAAAAATGTGGGTTAAACTATCTTATCTTTTTTTAAATGTTTCCAAAATGAAATTTTGTATCCAGTAGAATTTTTTTATGTTAAATCTATTTTAAGAATTTAAATTTAAGTTTTTTGTCATCAAATAAAGCATATAAGAAAATGAAGAATTCAATTGAAAAATGTGAAATTTCAGGTATAAAAATTGTTAATTGAATTTAAAGTCTGTGTTATTTAATTATACTGCAATACTGAGTCACGTTGAATGTATTTACTATTTTGGGTCATTGTTTATAACCAATTACTTCGATCGATTTCATTTGTCCTTAGGCAAACATTTAAACATAGTGAAAAATCTATGCTATGAAATGTAGTTCTTAAGTTTTATGTAGGGATAAAAAAGCCAATTTAATATTTTTGAAAAAAAATAGGGATAAAAAAGTAATTAAATCTAAATTCAAATAAAATAAATTTCTTAGGTTTAATTATTACATTTGAAAATATTGTCAATATAAGATGGTGATGAAATTTTGATCTCTAAAATAGACGATATCTTATATATATAATAATTAGCGTTAAGAATATTATCCAAATAAACTATTCAGTACCTTTCACGTTTCTTTTTGTTTCATTAGCAACAACTTCTAACTCGCCAAAAATAAAACAATGGTGGAATAATATCTATGCACCAGAAAACACAGAGAAGAGCTTTCCACTGTTCAATGTCCGAATGGAATTCATTCTTCCACAGTTGTCGTGTCGACTACAACAAAACGTGCGTCACGAATCCAATATAATAATAATATTAATATAATTTAATAAAATAATGATATAAATAGAAATCAAAAGTCACGACGCGATGATCGAGGAAGCATTAGTATGGTGTAACTGCTGCAAAGTTAGTTTCCTTCAATCTCCGTCGGTCTCACTATCTCCATTTCGCTATCGCAATCATCTTCACCGTCTTCTTCGGAATGCGCCATTTTCATCTTACATAGTCGCTCACAGGTTCCTTCCTTGATACTGTTTCGTTCTTCCGCATCGCACTTTCGAACTCTAAATTTCTCTTTCTGATGCTACCGTCGATCTAGGTTGTGGAAATTTCGAGAAGCTTTTTACTAAATGTCACGTGATATACTTTGAATCAAGAGAGAGAGAGAAGTAACTAACTTGTTATTGTATGTTCAGTCGCCAATCGGAGTTTGGATTGTGGAATTTTTAGTATCTTGTTACTCAAACCTTTGAATTGAGAGAGAGAGAACTAACTAACTTGTTCTTGTATGATCAGTCGCCAATCGGAGTTTGGATTGTGGAATTTTTAGTATCTTATTTGAATCGAGAGAGAGAGAGAGGGAGAGAGATAGAGAGAAAACTAACTCGCTTGTTCTTGCTGATGCATTTACTTGTACCTGATTATTGATATTTCTGAATTTCGTTGAGTGTGAGTGAAAGTGTTTTCGTGATTATTTAGTAATTTTGATTAAATTGGACAAAGATTGAGTTGAACACTTGAGTAGTTGTGTTGTGACTAGTGCTTTTTTGGTGAGCAGAAGAAAGCGGTTTTGTGAGAAGCTTGTGCCCAAAATGGCTAATTATGAAGGACAGGCAGTTACTAGTGGCAGCGATGTTAGATCAGGGAGTATGATTTTTGTTCCTATTTTGGAAGATGGAGTGTTCCGGTTTGATTGTTCTGTGAATGATCGAGATGCAGCGTATCCCAGTATTTCTTTTGCGAATAGCAGGGATAGAGACACACCTATCTCTACTCAGAAGGTTCCTTTGTATATCCCTACGTTTGAGTGTCTTCTAGAGCAGCAGGTTGTCAAACTTGAGGTCAGTTACTTTATTTGCTCCTTGTATCCACCGATCTTTTCGTTGTAATCTTAAAAATATTGGTTATCTTTTAAATTTGAGAGTTCTAGTTTGCTGGCTTTGTTTGCTGCTGTCTTTTCCCTGGAATTCATAAATTGATTGAATTTGTTTCTGAATCAGCTGCCCGTAGGTTCCTCCCTTTATGGAACTGGAGAAGCTAGTGGAGACCTAGAGAGGACTGGCAAAAGAGTAACTCAATCTTATGGAATTTTTCTTTATAAAAAAAGATTTAGTTATTATTTGCATACTGATCAGTTATGTTTCCTTTGCAGGTTTTCACATGGAACACAGATGCATGGGGTTATGGACCTGGAACTACATCCTTGTATCAATCCCATCCATGGGTGTTAGCTGTTCTTCCCAATGGAGAGGCACTTGGAATTCTTGCTGACACTACAAGGCGCTGTGAGGTACTGTAATATGTGGCCTTCTGTAATTTATAACCTTCAACACAAGTCTGTGTTCTTATTGCAATAATCTGTTTAATGGTCATCTGGTTGCTCATAAGCAGATTGATCTGAGAAGAGAATCAACGATACAGTTAGTTGCTTCATCCTCATATCCTGTCATTACGTTCGGCCCATTTTCTTCACCCACTGAAGTGTTGATATCCCTATCAAAAGCAATTGGTAATTTCTACTAAAAAATGCAGTGATAATTAGGTAACTGTGCGGCAATTATGCCTCTCCATCCTTTGTCGAGGGACTCTACATAAGAAGATTTTGTGCAATTTTTTGAAAAACTAAAGTCTTTCATCATTTTTGGAGAGTATTCCATAGCTATAGAAGAACACATGAATAGGCTGATGAAATTTATACCTAAAATATAAGAAGATTATCAATTTGTAATCTTCAAATTGAGAAAGCATGTAATATTTGTTTAGTATAGTCTTCCTTTAGGTCTGCGTAAGGGATACCTATACTTTACGTATTAAGTTCATGAAGAACTTTTTTGAAATTAAATTTTTTTGCATGTATTAGGATGTGATCAGTATAATGTACAACACTTTCCAGCTTCAACACTTTCCAACTTCAACACTTTATAAGTGTTGTACATTATACTGGTCACATCCTAATACATGCACAATATATATATATATATATATATATATATATATATATATATATATTTTATAGAGAAGTTTAATCCTAAAGTAATAATTACAAAGGGATCCTTAGAATCTTCTAATTACTTCTCATAGTACATTTAATATCCTACTAATATATATTTACATTTCTTTGTCAGGAACTGTATTTATGCCCCCAAAGTGGTCATTAGGCTATCATCAATGCCGTTGGAGTTATTTATCTGACCAGAGAGTTCTGGAGGTACTTCCTTTCTTCTTGCACTCATATATGTAGAAAGCTGTAGAACCTGAATATGACATGTGTTCCATGTTCTGACTGTTTTTCCAGTAGTCTTTTTTCGTGAACTATCCTTCTGGTTAAAAATAAAAGAAATCATTAGTTCTAGTTGGTGTATCTGTATTTCAATATGTAAAAGATATCTAGCATTTCTGTATGGGATGATACATGCTTATATGGCAGGGTTTGAAGGCATACCGATAAAATTCAATAGATATGGTAATCCAGAATCCCTGGGGTTCTTAGGTGTGTAAAAACTGTTTAAACTATTTGTTTGAAATTGAATAAGAAAATCCATAGTCATTAAATGTAGAAATCACATCATCCAGGCAATCTTTAATAGCTTTCAGCTCTCATGCTAAACATGATTTTCCAAATTTTTCATGGATAACAGATAAATAATAAATTCGGGTTTGTAGACATTCAAAATAGCTAGGAATGCATTGCTATGAACATAGTTTTGTAGATTCTAACTTTAGTTTCTCAGAAGCATGTTTTGCCTTGGTAGTAATTTTAATTAAAATTTGCAGGTTGCAAAAACATTCCGGAAAAAGTGTATACCTTGTGATGTGATATGGATGGATATTGATTACATGGATGGTTTTCGTTGTTTCACCTTTGACAAGGTAAGTTTTGTACTCCTAGAAAAAGGACCAATAATCAGTTTACAGTTATAGTTACGTTTCTAGATCTTTCTAATTATGAACATGAATTGATTTGGTGATTAGGAAGTGCAACATATGTCGCAAAGGGATGTATTTGCATTATTTGTTATATAAATTTGTTTTATTGGCTTGTATTTGTTGGTAATTTGAAAAATGCGTAGTTTACTTTTGGGTTGTTCATTTTAATGTATGTGATAATATTGTTTCTTAGAAAGTATGTGATATTTTTCAGGAGCGTTTCCGAGATCCTACATCTTTAGTGAGAGATCTCCATTATAGTGGTTTTAAAGCTATTTGGATGCTTGATCCTGGAATCAAGCAGGAGGATGGTTATTTTGTATATGATAGTGGTTCTAAAAATGATGTTTGGGTCCAAAAGGCAGATGGAACTCCTTATGTTGGTAACGTCTTTCTTTTTGAGATGAATATTCCGGTACTTCTGTGGTGCCTGTTCATGATCTTACAAAACAGACCTGCAATGTTTTTTTACATCAATTATGACTGTTCATCCCTTCTTTTATTCTTTCTGTGATGCATTATCCCATATATACATTCTCAGGGGAGGTGTGGCCTGGACCATGTGTCTTCCCTGACTATACACAGTCAAAAGTTCGTGCATGGTGGGCAAATTTAGTTAAAGATTTCATTTCCAATGGTGTTGATGGTATATGGAATGATATGAATGAACCTGCTGTCTTTAAGGTAATTATGATCATGCTGGTTTCTTTTCTTTGAATAATATGACACAATATTTGACCCAAATCTTATTATTGTGGCTCTTGATGTGTTCCATTTCCATCTTCCTTACCCATTTCTTTTCTAGGTTGTTACAAAAACAATGCCCGAGAGCAATGTTCATAGAGGAGATGGTGAACTGGGGGGTTGTCAGAATCATTCATTCTATCATAATGTAATATACCTTTTCCCTTTATTAAGATTTTGAAGCCACATGTTTTTCAATCATAAACTTGTCAAAGCACTTTGATTCTATTATTTGGCACTGCCTGCATCTTGACTCTAATGTTAGTTTATAACTTAGATTTGTTAAGTGTTTTTATGTCTTACTTTATAGGTATGACGTGTTGTTAATTATTATAGTTGTTCTCTGTAGGTGTATGGTCTACTGATGGCAAGATCAACTTATGAAGGCATGAAACTAGCCAATGAAAATAAGCGGCCTTTTGTTCTTACCAGAGCTGGATTTCTTGGCAGCCAAAGGTATGCTTCAACATGGACCGGAGATAATCTTTCTACCTGGGAGCATCTTCATATGAGTATCTCAATGGTACTTCAGCTGGTGAGATTCTCAGCAGCATGGATGCTACTTCACTTGAGCAACATTGTCATTTGATGTTGTCTTAGTGCCATTAACTTCTGCAGTTTCTTGCAAAGCTTAGAATACATGTTTTTACTCAACCTTACAAAATTAGTTTGTGAGGTTAGAACTTCTCAAACACTGTAAGGACTAACTTGGTCATATTGCTAGTCTATATGAGATGAGATCTCAACAAGAAACATTTCTGGACACATTGTATGTCATCTAGCTGGATATTAGTCGTTACAACCATTATCCAATAGTTGCTAGCTTAAGTTTTGAAAACTTTAGTCACCCATATGACGCTTTTAATTGGTGCTACAAGACAGTACCTTCTTAAGACAAGGAATCTGACAGCAAGTGGCAGTCATTTTCTAAAAGGTTATTTTAGATATTGTCATATAGACAGTATGTTCCAAGTTTTTGTCAAGTTCTGATATGCTTTATTCTCGTAAGATTTATGAGCATACCATTTTTCTAAATTTTTTTCTTGAAAACTGTCTGCAGTTTGAATGAGATCCTATTCTTATATAGTGTTATGGGTCTTTGTTTTTATATAGTGTTTAACTTTGTCTATTCTATCTAATGTGAGACTTTGACTCACACTTGAACTATTTTCAACAAATATTTCTGATTTATTCTGTGAAATCATTTTCAAGATTTTTAATATACGAGTACCACATAATTAAAAAAAGCATTGTGACAACAAATGTAGATAGAAACAACTCACACTCACTATTTATATATGCATTTAGAAAATATTTAATAATGATTTCCAATTTTAATATGGTGTTTAAGAAAGTTATAATATATATTTTTTTTTGTGTGATATATATATATATATATATATATATATATACATACATACATACATACGTGTGTGTGTGTGTGTGTATCATACTATGTAATCAATACTATTAAATGCATCGAGATGAAATGTAGGACCATTTATGTGTCTTCACCTATTAGTTTAAGCTTTTGGAATTACTTGTTCATGACATGCTATTAGACTTGCCTATAACCAAGTGGTATAGAGTTCAATCCTTGCTGCCTCCATTCTTGTAATAAAAAGTTGGATCTTTACAATGATAGGACAACTTGAGAGGTTTCATGCTTAAAATCATGGATGTGTGTTAGAGATACAATGTAAAATCATTCATTCATCTTCACGTAATAGTTTAAGCTCATGTGATTGTTTGTTAATTTGAATATATGTTATGTTTCCCTTCATAGTTTGCTTCCTTCTGTTCAGGGACTTAGTGGTCAGCCACTTTCAGGTCCTGATATTGGTGGATTTGCTGGAAATGCAACACCTAAGCTTTTTGGAAGGTGGATGGGTGTAGGTTCCATGTTTCCCTTTTGCCGAGGTCATTCTGAAGCTGCCACAGGTGACCACGAACCCTGGTCCTTTGGGGAAGAGGTTAGGTCATCTTTGTCTGTATAAAATCACTATCCTCTATCAGTTTTCATCTTATGTGTACATTTATCTAAATTGTATGCTGAAATATTTTATTATTACATATCACATGGAGTAACTTGAAAACGATCAAACTATATGAGAGAATAGATTATACTGACTTCATATTTTGAGAAAATCAAGTACATATTTTCTTTAAGATAAAAACTCTTTTTTTGAGTAAGTTACCTCTATTTCAAGAAAGTGTTTTAATTGTGGGTCTACCAAAGCAAGCATGGGGACACTGCGTGAGTACATACAAAGTTTTCTTTAACTTGGACACTTCATTCATGTCTTCAATAGACCTAAGCCCTAGAGAAATCTCCATGTATAATTCTTCCTTTAGATGTCGATGCAAGAATTTTTTTTTTTTACATTAAATGATTTGGCCTACTCGTACCCTTCGACACACATCTTCTTTCTCCACAAGTGGGTTTCATGTGCCATGCGTTTCTGGCACGTGATGGCATGTCCGACTGCTGTTCCTGCTGCCACAAGTTTCTCCAGAGTTGCCATGAGGTTTCAGTTTAAGACCTGCCACCGTTTTGAACACTCATTAGCATGTATTCTTTTCTAGAGCATTACAATTGTATTCTGCTACTTAATCAGGATTTTATTCCTTTAATGGTAATTTGTTATTAATATTTGCTTTTGACTATATTTTGTGTGACTAGATATTTCTTTATTAGAAGCAACATTATTTATTTTTTATGCAATCCTTTATGTGACAAACAAGAGGATGGGACAATATGCAGCCCGTATAATTGTCACATAATGAAATGGTGCTTTGAGCATCTCTAACTTTAGCTCTAACTTTTAGTGTGAAGAAGTGTGCCGATTGGCACTGAAGAGGCGATACCGTCTGATCCCTCTTATCTACACTCTTTTCTATTTTGCTCACACAAGAGGCATTCCAGTGGTAACCCCTACTTTCTTTGCCGGTGGGTTCATGTCTTTGGTTCATGATATACGAGCTTACTTTGTACATATCATGATTTTTTACATATTTGTGTACTGATTTTGCTTTTGCAGATCCAAAAGATCCTAGCCTGAGGAAACTTGAAAATTCGTTTTTGCTTGGTCCAGTCTTAGTGTATGCAAGGTTGGTACTTCCTTACTTTATCAGTAATGTAGATAACACTACTATATTTTGTAGATATAACTGTACAGGAAATATGCTGGCTTTTCTGATTTTTTTTTTTCATGCTGACCGTATAATTGGTATTGCCTTTAGTCATCAAGAAAGTGAATGATTAAAAAAAGTAAATTTTTAAGTTAGATTTCATCATGGTAAATCCCTATATCTTTTTTTTTTTTAAACTCATGCTAGGCATCACTATAATCTTTGACATTTCAGTTAGGCTGACACCCCAAATACATCTATTGTCATCACATGAAAATATCATTAAAAACAAATTTTTAGTAAGCAGAAAACATAAAATTTATTAACCATATGAATATTTGAAAGGTACTATTTTTGTACAAGAGAAACAAACATAAATGATTGTATTCGCTACTGCTATATGCTCTGTTTGATTTTATTTGTTCATCTCTTTGAATTTCAGTTGATTCCTCTTCCCACCTTTATCTGATCCAGTCCACTTTTTCTTTGTTATAAATGTAATATTAAAAATGTGCAATGTTTCGTTCCTTCATTAACAAACCACGTTTCTAATTATTGGGGTCTTAGGACCTATGCTCCTTTTCAGGGTCGCCTCATGTTTAATTAAACTTGAAGTTTTCCATAAAGCTTTATAACAAGTTACTATGCAATTTTTTGCTGCTTTAACATGTTATTTGTATATTGATCAGCACCTTACAAAGACAGGGGTTGGATAAAATGGAGATTAATTTGCCTAAGGGAATATGGTTGAGTTTTGATTTCAATGATGCACATCCGGTAAATGATTTTCCTGCTCTTTTGGTTTGCATTTTATTTTAATATTATTTTTATTTATTTTTGTACAAAAATTTATTTTATTTCATGTTTTTGTTTTGTCTTGAAATGTCAGGATTTGCCAGCTTTATACTTAAAAGGTGGCTCAATTATTCCTGTGGGCCTCCCTCTTCAGCATGTTGGAGAAGCTAATCCCTCAGATGACTTGACCCTTCTTGTGGCTTTAGATGAACATGGTGAGTCAATGCATTCAAACTTCCCTTGGCATGCTTGTTGAGATCTGCATTCTTCAGATTAGTGTCTTGCTCTCAAATGCCATATGAATATGATAATTTGCAGAGTGTTGTAAGGAATTTCAGATTAAGCTTGTTAAAATAGTTTATGATTCCAATAAGTTCTTAGCTTCTTTCGAGGTGCAACTCATCTAAACAAGCAATTTATGACATAAGCCCTTACAAGACAAGAACTTGTTTAACAAGTGTTTAATGTTTTTACCCAAATGAACCCTTAATCATTGACAGGCAAAGCTGATGGTGTTCTGTTTGAGGATGATGGTGATGGATACGAATTCACAAAAGGGAATTATTTATTAACACACTATGTGGCTGAACTTAAATCATCGGTAGTTACTGTGAGTATACACAAAACTGAAGGATCATGGGAAAGACCCAAACGCCGCCTTCATATTCAGTTATTGCTGGGTGGAGGTGCAATGGTATGTATTTTTCTGAGATGAAACTATGAAGAATTTGAAACCTGTTTCAGAAAGAAACTGTGAAAACTGTGTTTGAGTGTGTATCTTTTATTACCTAGTACTTTGGTTTGAATATTTTTGAAATTGTGTTATAAACAGCTTGATACATGGGGAAGTGATGGAGAAGTTCTGCAACTAATGTTGCCTTCAGAAGATGAGGTGTTGAAGCTAGTATCTACTAGTGAGAAGCAATACAAGGACCGTTTGGGTATGTGCTTGTTAAAATATCCTCGGTTGATTTATGATTTTCAATTTCAGTATATAGGTTAGGTTAGTTTTCATTTTCAGTTTGGTTCTTTATCTTTTATTCTTTTTCTCTTAAAAGTTCTATTCCGTTCTTTTTCTCTTAGAAGTTCTATTCCGTTCTTTTTCTCTTAAAAGTTCTATTTGACTCTTTTCTGTCAGTTCTTATAACATCTCAGGTTGACTTTTTTGACGTTTTAAAACCACCGATAGTTATTTCACAGGAAAAAACAATTTTTTGGCAGTGTTTAAACCAACAAAAAATGTCAACCTCAATTTTTTTATATGTAGACGTGTCAGAAAGAACTGAACTGAATCATTTTAAAAGATAGAAGATTAAAATTGAACATTACAAAAGATGAAAGACCAAACTGAATATTAAAATAAGATAATATTAAATTGAACATTACAAGTAGAATTTAGCCTAGTTTATATAATATGTATGCTTGTGTTGTACAAGTTCTTATTTTCTTGACCATTATTTTCTCTGCAGCACATATAACATTTTATTCTTCAGTGTACTCCTTTTAAGATCTAATATGTATTTTGTTTTAAGATATTTCTTGGTTTAGATGTTCTCCTTACTATTTCTGTGGTGTAGTTTGCATGTATTTATATCTGCTTTATGGTTACTTTTCCCTTTGTTGATAATTGTCTCAATTTAGTCTTTTGTATGGACTTTTAGTTCTTCCACCCCGTCCGTGAATAGAGTTGAGGCTGATCAATTGTTTATCCTAGAAATTATGTTGTATTTTACTTTTGTCGAGCATGCATTCAAGGGTCCCATAACTGCCAATTCTATATCAAGTTTGCTACATTCTGCTATTTTTTACTTGGCAGAAAATGCAACTGCAATTCCTGATGTAGAAGAAGTTTCTGGACCCAAGGGAACAGAGCTTTTAAAAACTCCCATTGAACTGAAAAATGGGGAGTGGGATCTTAAAGTTGTTCCCTGGATAGGGGGTAGAATCATCTCCATGACACACATTCCTTCAGGTACTTTGATCATGATTTTCAATATATTTATTTTGCTTTTTTAATGATTGGGAATGTACAAGTAGCTTGTATTTTCTCCATGGCACTCTGATGAAATAATGTATGTTGTTTATAATATGCACTATAATGTTCATGATAATAAGGAATCTGCTTTCAGGAACACAATGGCTCCATAGTAGGATTGAGATCAATGGTTATGAGGAGTACAGTGGTACGGAGTATCGTTCTGCTGGGTGTTCTGAGGAGTATTCTGTCATTGAGTAAGTTTCATAAGTATTTCCATTTCATGATTTCAACAAGGAAAGTTTATTGTCAAGGAATAATTGAAAGGCGAAGTAGATCCTTGAGTATACATTTTTAGGATGGTATTTATTCTTGTCCTACTCCCCTTTTCATTTTGATATTTAACACGTGTTTCGTGGAAATCTTTTTTTCAGTCGAGAACCTGGACTGGTGGTGTTAGAGGGTGATATTGGTGGAGGATTGGTTCTTCAACGTCATATCTATGTTCCAAAGAATGTTGCCAACATCATCCAGATAGACTCTAGTATAATAGCCCGCAGTGTTGGAGCTGGTTCTGGAGGGTTCTCAAGGTTATATCTGAAGCCTCTTCTCTTTTCTCCTTACTATAGTACCCATTGTATCTCCTTTATGATTGTATAGATACATATATTTTGGCAATTTTTACGTTTCCAAACAATTTACTCTTTCAAAAGTAGCTTTGGATATATATCTCCCAAGACATATCATTAACTCAAAAATTTCATGAACCAACTGTCCTAAAAGCTTGTGCAGCTCTTAGGCAAAGTGTGGATAATGCATAGGCATACTTGTGCTGAAATTAAACATTTATATTTGAAAAATGAGGCTAGCAAGGATTGACCTCTAGTCCACTGGATACAGATTATGATACCATGTCATGAACCTACTTTACAAAAGCTTGAGTTCTTAGGTGAAGACACGAAAAGGGTTTTATATTATATTTCTAACAGAATATGTTTCACAATTGATTAATTTTCATCAATAATCTGAACTTCACATATATTAATTTTCTTTTTGTGATATTTTTCTGGTGTTTTTCACTATATTGTGCACGAGGATTCAAGTGGAAAGTTTAGATCTTAACGACAATATCCTTCTTGTCTTTTATTTTCTCTGCTGTATTGTTTCTGTCAGTTGTCTCAGATGCTATAACTTCTACTGTGTTTCCTTGTATTTTCTGTAGGTTGGTTTGCTTACGAGTTCACCCAACGTTCATTCTTTTACATCCGTCTGAATCTTTTGTTTCATTTACTTCAATGGATGGATCGGTGCATGAAGTCTTTCCTGATAGCGGGGAGCAATTCTTTGAAGGAAACCTCATTCCTAATGGTAATATGGTCATTTCATCTAACTCGTTAATACCCATATGGAATGTGGGAACTTCTACTAGGATGAAATCATAAATAAAATAATAAAATTCAATATATTTAATTTTTTTATAATCAAATTATAAAAATGAAGAGAAACTGGCATGCTGGCTTCTGTTTTAGCCTTTAAACATGAAACCGGGTCTGAAATTTCAGCATTTCAGTTCTTGTTTGGAGATTTTAGGCTTAAATACAATTTTAGTCTTTATAACTATTCCCAATATTGGTTTTGGTCTCCAGACTTGAAACAGTTGGTTTTGAGTGCGTATAGTCATGGTGTTTTCAAAACTCCTAAGAATATGTCATGGTGTTTTCAAAACTACAAAGAATTTGTCCTGGTGTAAGGACTAAGACCAAAAACTAAATGTAGGCATTGGCAGCGGGGACCAATTCTTTGAGGTTTCGAAATTATAGGAATTCAACCAAACATTTAAAGGATTAGGGACGAAAACCAAAAACTGAAAAAATGACAGGAATGTGTTTTGAAACGGACTTCTATTATTTTTAATTAATAGTATTCCTGTTTTATTTTTATCTGTTAAAATGTAATTATAACTGGGTTTGAGTTTAAGATGTGATGTCAGCCTTCAGACTTGTTTATTTCTGAAGATGTTTATTTTATGAAAAATCACAAATTCTCTTGAACATATTGTTCCATGAACAAACCATGAACATGGACAAATTTTAAGCAATTGGTGACATGCTGTTCTTGCATGTCTCATCTTTGTCAATCTTCTGAGTATGGACATTAGGTTGGTGTGCCCTTTAAAATTTTAATTTTAATTTTGTTTCAGGTGAGTGGAAGCTCATTGATAAATGTCTTGGCTTGGCACTGGTCAATCGATTTAGTGTAACTGAGGTATTCAAGTGTCTCGTTCACTGGGATTGTGGCACTGTCAACCTGGAGCTTTGGTCTGAGAGTAGACCTGTTTCAAAGCAATCCCCTCTTCGAATTTCACATCAATACGAGGTTATAAGAATCTCGGAATAACCAGGTATCTGGAATGTTCATAATGCTGAGTAGTGCTGCTACAAAACATGAACGTAAAAACTATCTATCTGAATTTCTGTGCTCTTTCCTTCTTCCTGTTCACCTGAATGCCTGTTGTGTGGTTGGACTTTAAGCAATAAAAATGAGGAAGGAATCGTACAGGAGAAATGATGTATAACATATCTGCACTTCGAATCTCTTTAGGATCGTATACTATTTTGTCCATTGTCCAAGGAAGCGTTTTTACTTAGATTATATAAATATTCTATTTTTATAAAAGTAAAAATATTTTTTAATAATGATAATATATATAAGTGAAAATTCACTTTTTCATACTCTTATTCAAATTCAAATAATATAAAAAAACCATTTTATTTAATTAGAGAACAGAGGGAACGTCGCATGTGGCAAATTTATTGAGTTGGCCATGGGGGCCTAATATTCTGCATGTTGCCACTCCAATTCTTATTTTACACTAAAACAGCACTTGTAGCCGAACTAAAATTTCTTCATTACAGTTGGATCTATGTAGGATTAAATTAGAAACTTACATAATGACCTTCACGGAAGTGAATTGGTTTGGGAAGATGGGAAAAAATTGTACCATGTCAAAGAAATCCCTTAACATAATGACCGCCATATTTATGATGATTTTCCAGCACGGTAAAAAACATACTTCAATCTCGATTCTTTATGTCCAAGAAGGAGAAACCCAAGAGGAAGTAAAATCCATATTCACATGGAAGAAATCAAGGAATTTGTAAGAAAAATATATCATGTATCGTATAACTCCACTTGTACTTTGAAGAGTGCACGGTAGAACTACAAAAGCTCCAAATAAAAAAAAAAAAAAGGTTACACATTATTTACAGTCACCAGAAATTTTATTTATTCTGTAACCAAAACCAATACGCCATAAAATTTCACACTCCCAGCCAAAATTTGACTCTAGTGATAACCAACCGGAGCAGCAGTCTCTCTTAACTCACGCCCTTGGTAGTGTATGTCCTGCAAAATTCATTACAAAAAATAGCATCAGTATTCAAAATTTCTTATCTCCCCTTTTTTGGCCACTAATATAAAAAGTTAATAATGTTACCGAAGCAAAGTGGTTGACATCACGGTGGTGTGCCTCGTCAGCTCTGACAACCGTGACAACATCCTTTAAAGTGGAGTGTGGTGGGAGCTGCCAGTAGTCGATGGCAATGGCCGGAGCTGGCACATTTTCTATGTTGCCTTTGTCCAATTCCTTGAGGAACTCCGTGTAGGAGTGTATTGCCTCCTCCTCAAGGTAACCCACCATGCGGTGTGCAAATTTAGGAGAGATCATATAGCCCAAGAAGTATGCATTGAAGAAAACACCTTGCACAGTTATGACTAGAGCACGCTCGTACCACTTTGGCTTTGCCACTTCCATGAACGTCATTAGGTGCATCCGTTCATTTTCTGCTTCTTCTAGCAGTGCTTTGATCCAACCCCCACTGTGCTCAAATCTTCTAAGTGACTTCAAGTGCAGTAACATTCCTGCTACCATCCCAGGCACTGCTGCCACCGTTTCTAGCATCATTGCTCGGCATCCATATCGTCTCTGTTACATTTCCACACACCACAATTAACTAAATAATTAACTTCATACACAAATTTATACAATACAAAACTCACCAAAGGGTAGTTTTCGTTCCAAACCGAGGTTCAAAAACAGTGGCTCCTAACCACACCACATGCAAATATCATATGTATTATGCGCCGCATCAAATTTATTTTGAGTAAAAAAAAAAAAGAGACCCAATAAGATTCCAAGAAAACAATATAAATATTTTAAAAAATATGTTAAACAGGGAATAACCATGTTTTAGCATTTAGGAATGCAAAATATTTTTAAAAGTGTACATGAACCGGTCCAAATTTTGTATAAAACCGTTCAATCTAAAAAATCCAATTTAATAACGGCCAACAAAATCAATACATTACGTTCCTAAACGAAGTTAATGCATAATAATTAAAACTAAACGTTGCAATTTCAAAACACAAATCAGGAAATGCAAAAAAATTGAACGTATACACGAAAACAATATTTTTAGAATTCGTTCGGAGCATTAAAAACCTTGAGATTTTCTCATATTAAATAACTAATCCTTGTATTCGGTGAAATAATCGAAATAATTAAAAGAGACACTTGCATTCCTTGAAACCAAAGAATATATGCTGCATTTGTTTTGTGTATAAAGTAGAAAAAAAAGATATAAAAAAAGGGAAAAAAAAAAGAGACAGCTAAGAAATAAGACAGAAAGAGAGAGAAACGTAAAAGAAATAGCTTTTAATGCTTAGTATTATAAAATAAGATATAAAAAATTGATATTCTACTTTTCGAAAAAAGTGAAATAATGTTCGTTTTTCTATACTTTATTCTGTTCCCAGTAGTGTGGGAAAACACCCAAAATACCTGGAAAAACAGATCAGTGGGGTATCGAAGAGTTTTGACAGTCCAAAGAGCCATCTTGTCAAGAAATGTGGTTGGTGCATGGTGCTTGTTCAGATCAATTGAAACATCTGCTTTGTATGTCTCCCATGGCTTCACATCAACAAAAACAAAACCATCATCAACACACATTTACACAGATCAAACAATCTTCGCGATAATAACTTTTCTTTCAAAATTTCTATAAAAAATCAGAAAACTAATACATAAGTAAAAATAGAAAGAAATGAAGAAAAAAATATACCCTAAAGCAATTCCACTTCCACTCTGTGCCATCGAGTTTGGTGATCTTAGAGGGTTCAACGCCCCAATAACTCACAATCCCTTTTTGCTCTTTGTTTCCACCATCACCAACCTTCTTCTCCATCTTCTCCTTTTCCGGCAAAACCAAAGTGCTCTCACTCCTCACACCACCGCCATAAAACGCTCTTGCACCACCAACTTCACCGCTTAAACCCTTCGCCACTAACATCACAGCGTTGGCCACACGGTTGCCGCCGCCGCGACTCATCATCATCATCGTCGTCATCACCCACCCACCAAAATCTACACTCTGATAGAATAATCACGAATGAGAGAAATATACCGAGTCGAGAAAATCAAATCAGAAAGAAAGTTTTAGTTTTTCTTGGTCATGGAAGAAAAGGGTTTAAGAGAAAGTCTATATATAATAATGTATATAGTAATATATGGTCAAGTTGTGAGACACGTTGGACAAGTGATAATTAGTTGGCATGGATTTTCTAGAATACTCTCATTAACATTTTTTTTTCTGAAGTTGCTTTAAAATTACTGCATATTGCAAAAATATGCCTTTCAAAATTCAGTTTGATACTTTTAAATTTTTTTATTAATAATTTACTATTAATTGTTTTGCAAATGAGTCCATATAAAGAATTAATTAATTAATGAAAATTATTTTATATCAGATCTGCATGTACTATCAGATTCATGTACTGCATGTTTGTACAGCATAGCAGTCATAATTGATGATTTATTTAAACTTAGTTATTTCTTGGAGAGCAAGTATATAGAAATATCCTGAAAGAACAAGGGCTTTCGTGTGTGACAAGTCAACTATTTAAAAGCTGTGGCACACAGTTTTAGAAAGAACGAAAAAATCTTTTGCATTAGACCCGTTTTGGAAAGAGGAAATTAATAGTTTGACGTAACTTTTTAAAAATACCTCTAATTTGACACAAACTATTAATAATACTATATTTAATACTTTTATTTATATTCTATTTTAATGTGTTAGTTTAATATAATATTATTAAAAATTTGTGTTAAATGATTGTACTTTTAATGAGGCATCTCAAACTATACTTTCTTTTTGGAAAGTTCTTTTTTCTTTTCTTTTAGATTCTGACAGCGTTTCTAAAAAATCAAGATGAAATAATTTAGGTATAAATTTTTTTTAAAGATGACCATTTTCAAGATTTTATTAATTTAGATTCTTATTATTATAAATATATGGATTTAATAATTTTAATAAAATTTATTAATTTTTTTAAATATTTTAAATATATATTTTAACATTATTAAAATATAAATATGTTAAAAAGTATAAATAATTTAAATATTATAAAAACATATTTATATTTAAAATGTCAATTAAATTTAGTTAAAAAAATTAAATTTATCATATCTAAAATGGAAATATTAGGTTGAACCAACAAGAAATAACAAGAATGTTCTGTTTCTAAATATCTATAAATAAAATTTGTTCTTAATAATTGATATTTTCAAGTATTTATTATTTATAGATCGTAAATAATAAGTATTTTAATATCCATTAACGTTGTTATTATATTGTCATTATTATATTATTTATACTGTAATTATCAGTAAAAAATTAAAATTTAATTTATATTTTATTAGACTAAATTTAATTAAAATTAAAATTTAATATAATTTATTATTTTTTGTAATTTATTTAAATTTTATTTTAAAAATTTATAATTTTTTTCAAATATATTCAAATATTTATAATATTTGTCATCTTTTTAAAATCTACAAATATTTTTCAAATAAATAATTGACAAATTAAATAACAAGTGAATTTTTTTATTATGGATTAAATTATTTACAAACATTATCGTTATCATTAAAAAAATTAATTTTAATTTTCACGAAGAAAAACATGCCTGACCTATTTGTTATTATAGAACTAACATCTGAAAAACAAACTAATCTTAATTTTCACAAAATGAATGGATGAAAACGTGTTTAACTCTTATTTAATATGCCAACAATCGTGTCAAACTATCATTTCTGTTTTTGGAGGAATTTTGTTTTAGTTTCTGGCAGCATCTCTCAAAAATCAAGATGAAATACTTTAATATGGCAACGTTGTTTTTAAACAAGAGGGTATAATTTACTTTTAAAGTTTTAATATTAGGAAAGAGGTTAGTTTTTTATTTTTTTAAGATTAAGACGTCATTGCTTACATAGGAATGAAAAAATATATAATTAAGATTTAAGTTTATTGTAAATTTAATTATTTTTAATTAAATTTCTGTTAAACAATTTGTTTTATTAGATATTTGGAATTTTAATATTTTTAATTCATTTTTATTGTCAATTAAGATGTTATAATATCATTTTTATAAAGACAATTAATTAGTGCATTAATTTTTTTTATTTTGTTCTTGAGATGATAAAATTAAATGGTTATATTTTCCATTTAACAATAAATATCCAATTACAAAATATAAAAGTTTTAAACATTTAATAAAACATTAATGAAAAATTAATTTATATAATTAAATTTTTAAATTTTAATTAACTTATTTATTTTATTTTCTATATAAAATATATAAATCATACAAACTAATAATATTATTTATTATTGTCTTAATTATTAAGAAATATGATAATAAAATTTAACTTAAAAATATTAAAAAAAATTAATCAAACAAATTTTTTTATCAAAAGAGTCAATTAAAAATATCATTTATTAGTTGAATTAAAACATAAGTTTTTTTTTTTAATGAATTCATTTACAGTGAAAGTTGAGAAATTTGAATAACCAAAGTGATTTAACTGATCATGACATGATTTAAAGATTCGTTGATGAAGCTCGTGATTAAAGTATCATTCATTCAACCAGGGTTCCTATTAATACAATAATATAAATCATTAAATAATATATAAGATTAAAAATATAATATAATAATTTAATAATATTAGAAAACTTGAAATAACATATTTTATAAACTTTTAATATTTAAAAATTAAATATATCAAAATAGCTAGGTTTAAAGTTAAGTAATGCATGATAATATTCTCTAAATTTCATTTTGTAAAAAATGATAATATTTTATTTTCATTTTCAATAAAAATTTCCAAATAATATTTAAAATGTATTGTGTTAACCCACTTTGAATTAACTTTTTATCACAATTTTATTTGATTTTGTTTCTAAATTAAATTATATATTTATTTCATCTCTATAATTTGTAAAACTCATACAGTACAAAATATCATTTTAATAAAAACGATATTCATGTATTATTTATTAAAAAGGTACTTTACATAATTTTTATACAATTTAAAAATAAATAAATATATAATATAGTTTAAAGATAAAACATATTTTTAAAGAATAAAAGTTACATTTAACCCTTGAGTTTTGTACTTGTTCGTTGTGACATCCTATTTAAATAGATTTATTTACTAAATAAAACATCCCATATTTATAATAATAAAGAGCAAGACTAACAGATGAACACCAAAAACAAGGAATATGCCTTTACAGTCATCCATAGGAGTACTTGGAAGGGTTCTAGGCATATAATCATGCCATAGCCAAAACAGAAATAACAAGGTTCACAATTATGCAAAAGAAAAGCTCCTAGAGCAAGGGATTACAAAGGCACTAGGGCCATAGAATCGTCCTTCGAGGGCCATATCAACGAGCCCACTAAGCTGCACCGCTACCACCATCAGGCCTACCTCCAGAAGTATTTCCATCTGCTCCCACCAATGGTGATCATCGCAAAAGGGAAATCAGAACAAGGACACACACACAAAAGAAATAACAGGGTAAGCTAGAGTGAATTAAATTGTGCATGTTATTGCAGCGAAATATTTAGAAACAATCCAAACATACAACACAGTAGGCACAAGAATCACATTATAACAAATAAGCAAGACACTATGACTCAATTATCCGGATACATATACTAGGATCAGATTCACTGGACGCTTGCACTTGTGGTGGCCTCTACTGCTCTGCAGAGCCATTGCCAATGGGTTTCACCCTACCACACACAAGGTTAGCCTTTAAACGTCTAAGGCCATTATCCTGCTAAAGACTAGGGCCTCCCGCTACTCTTACCACTTGGGTCAGTTTGCTCTACTTGAGACTCACTGACCCTTTAGAGTTTCGGGATGCGATTCTTACTTGAATCCTTATCCTAACATATACACTACTCACCACCATGAGATCTCCCCACGAGACTCATGGAATTACGCCTATCACACAATCAGAATCATTTTTCTCATACAATTCCACTTCCCTCATTATCTTCACCCAATTCTCATGTTAAGACATCACAAAGCCATAAATCCATGATCAACCTCATACCAAGCATGCCAATTTCATTCATAAATCCAAACACCCAAGCATATTCACGAACATCATATTTAAGAAGAATAATCTAGACAATACATGCATCAAATCATCAAAACAATCAAGAAGACAGTGCCCGCACTCACCACTGCACTGACCTCGCCCAAGCTAGGGACCTCGCTCAAGCGAGGTGCTTGCCTCGCTCAAAATCGTGGGCTCTCGCCTAGGCGAGACATGCAACAGTGACCCTTGGGAGATTTCACGAGCTCTCGCTCAGGCGAGGCCTTCTCGCCTGAGCGAGACAAGGCGTCGCTCAAAACGTGACTGGCCGCCTGGGCCAGCGCTCGAGGCAGAATCTTTGGCGAGCTTCTGCTATTCTCGCCTAGGCGAGGCGAGCTCGCCTGGGCGAGAATACCAGTTCTCCCCCACTGTTCTGCGCATGCAACCCAGAACAAACAGACCAAACATCTTTCTTTTTATCTCACACAAGCACAAACATTTTCCAACTCATTTTATGCAACAACAGAAGGGAAAACAAGCACCTACAACGAAAGACGAAGAATATTAGCTTCCCTTACCTTGCTTAGATGCTAAAAAAACGCAACAGACCCGCAACTAAGAAGTACGTCAGCTCCAAGGGCTAGAGCAGTGAGCTGAAACATGGAACGAAGACAAATCAGGGTATGAGACAAAACCCTAACCGGTCTAACACACTTAAACGGTGTAAAGAATAGGAAAACAGACTCAAAACCTTAAGGTTTAACTTACTTGAAGGTGAGAAAGATTTTGCTAGCTCGGAGATGAACGAATATTGTGCCCTAGCAGAGCACTTTGCTGGAGATTTGAGAAGGAGAGGAAGGAGCTGATTCTGAAAAGGTGACAAGTGAATAATGAGTCAGCTGGAAGGGGTATTGGGGTCCTACAGTTGGGCTGGCCTTGGACCTACGAAAAGGCCAGGCCCACCTCTTTTTGGGACAGAAACAAGGGCTTACATTCGTTGATTTAATTCAATTAGATGTCATTTTGTGATGTTAATGGATCAATCACAAGAACAATTTATTGACTTTTTATTTGACCATTTACTCATTGCAATCTAACATATATAATAACACAATAGTGTATACTATTGTATATTTCTATATATTTAAGTTTGATTTTATATACTATTGTCACATAAATTAATTTGTATTTAATATTTATATTATATTTTGACATTAAACAGGTCTTCAAGTTTAAATTACTTTTATGACTTGAATATATATGTTATTTATCAATTTAAATATATTTTATTGATATAATAATATCTAATTTTATGTTTTAAAATATGTTTACTTAACTGTTTCCGAAAAAATGCGATTAAATAATGAAACTATAACTAAAACAAAAATTAACATATAAACAATGCACGATGACATTTTTAAAGTTAAATTATCAAAATTTACGACCTAAACGTGTTAGATATAAATCATAAATTTTGGATTTTATGTCTTAACCTAAAAATAAAAAATATATATATATATATATATATATATATATATATATATATATATTCTAATATTAGATATCACTATTAATTAGTGTGTATAGAAGTTCTATTATATTAATTTTTTCTTCATTTATTTTAGTGAAATAGGTAGAGTAATTCTTTCTAACGTGGATATTATTATCATGTATCGGATCAAAACTATCATTAGGACATGAGTCATTAAAAATTAAATAACCATAAACACTTATGACTTGTGGATGGATCATATAGTTTGAAAAAATTTATATGTAATAACATTATATAGTTGTTTTAAGTCTTATGAATTTCTCACTCATATTAAAGGAGGAGATTATCAAAATATAGACATGTCAAAGTGAGCCAACCCGGCTCATACGGGTTGGCTCACCACGAGCCGGGTTCAAAATGAGTGAACCCAACCCGGCTCACTTTCTGGTGAGCCAGAAATTTTGTAACCCGGCTTAACCCACCACGGGTTGGTGGGTTAAGTGGGTTGGCTCACCAACCCACCTAAATTTTTTTTTTTTAGTATTCAAATATTTAAATAAATTTTTAAGTAATCCATGAGATGACAATCATAGTAAAATCAAGAACCAATGTTTTGATCATCCTCACCACCAATATATGAAGAATTATTTCCAAGAAAGTATCCATTAGTCTAAGAAAGCATGACTAATATTACAATTTTTCTGTCATGCTATTCAACAAAATATAAATAAAAAAAACTATACATTTTTTTCATGCTAATTTAGAAAAAATTGTTTATAAGATGGTTACTTGAGTAATTTACTATAAAGATTATAGTTAAAGATTAAAGTATCAACATATATATAACTTGACAATCAAATTAATTAAACATTCAAATAATTCAAATATAATTAAGCAACATTCTAGCATTTAAAAATATGAAATTGTGAACAAATATAATAGGAGTAGTAAATAATTATTAAAAAAAA
>Ga0214544_1004514_pt1 | contig 27943 bp, 17 predicted proteins | sample CNSS3metaG_FD_160074 | JGI IMG/M metagenome (GOLD analysis project Ga0214544, IMG submission 160074) | Root nodule microbial communities from cowpea collected in UCLA plant growth center, Los Angeles, California, USA - CNSS3 | ecosystem: Host-associated > Plants > Roots > Nodule | place: USA...
TTTGATTTGTTGGTATAATTGACATAATCCTAATATCAATTTTTTATGGAAGATCTTTCTTCCGCTTTAAAAAATTCAACGAAAAAAAAAGTACATCAATTTTTAAAAAATCACGAATAAATTAAACGAAAAGATAGACCAAAAGAGTAATTCAACCAAAATTTTGGCACCCCCAAAATTTTAGCCAAAGATCCGCCACTGCCTCCATCATCGTAAGTTTATGTATAACATATAGTAGATGGACAAATCACAAACCAAACAAAACATAAAGTAAGTTAATATAATTATAAAAGTTTATATCAATTATAATTTATCATATCATGATGAATTCAATTTCCATCAAATACTTTAAACAATAGTTAAATGTCTACAAAAATATGTTCATTTCGACACAAAAAGATAATTATAACTCTCGTGACCACAAGCCTTAAACATTTAATTCTACTTTCAAAAGATACATGTATCGAGTATACTCAAAGATTTTACACTTGTCATACCACCTCACACTCCCTAGGAATTCGCTCTTAAAGGATTAACCAAGAGCAATGTCCCCCTCAAGTATGCCATGGTAAAATTCTCATACATGCGATCAAGTTTCTTACCAAAACACCAAATTGTAGAAACCTCAATCAACTATTACAAACATGTCAGATGGATAATAGCAAAGTCAAGATAGTCTTATTGGATCACGATTCAATACATCCTATAACCAAATTCAATATAACACTTCCTCCTTAGAAGTCACCACACCCTATCATTCACACAATTCATGCATCACATTTATATTATTATCAAATAAATAAAAACATATACATAAATATAGAAACTAAAACATGTTAGATCATGAAATACATCTATTAGCACCCAAAGTTAACTCATTTTCGCCCAACATAAACAGGCCAACTTTCAACGCTCAACTTGGCGCTCAACTACAACTACTTGGCGCCTCACACTCATAACTCCTAATCTTGTATTTGAATGAGAAATTTCAAGAATTCTAATAAATTGAAATATATAATATTTGAATTACTTACAATTAAATTTTCTTCATTTCTTGAATAATTTGTTTGGATAGAGTAATTTAAATATCTTAGATTTCAATTTTATTGTTTGAATAAAACAATTTAATTTATATTTTAAGCCAAACTCAATTTTGCCCTTGCCTCCGAGTTGAGTTAGATCGAATTTCGATATGAGATTACTCATCTCGATTTCAACCCGAATAAACTCGACTTAATTTCGTCTTGGGTGGACTCGACTTAACATTCGGTTCGAGCCTACTCGACTTGACCTTCGATTCAAGCCAACTTGACACTACCCTCAGTTAGGTCAACTCGGATAGATATTCGGCCTGGGCCGACTCACCTCTACATTCGGCTAGGGTCCGGATGGCTTACCTTATGGTCGCGACCGACACGATTAAACCTCCAACTAGGACCAACTTGGCTTGACATTTAGTCGGACTGACTTAGGTTGACATTCTTCTCAAGTTTAATCGACTCGACCTCCATATTGGAACGACTCAGTTCAACTTTCGACCTCGGTTGGCTCGGCTCGACCTTTTCACCCTAGACCAATTTGACTTGAATTTTTCCCGATCGACTTAATTTAACATTCAACTCGAATCAACTCGGCTCAAACTTTGATCCAAGTCAATTCGACTTCATAATTGTATTTTATTTTACTAATAGTTATAAAGTTTTTTAGTTATATTGCTTGCTTTTATTATAGGGAGACATAGTGGTAGATGTTTCCATCTAAAAGAATAAAATACTTCTCTTAATTTCTTTTATGAATAGTAATTTATACATATTGTTAAATTTGAAACTACTCTTATATTATTCATCAAAATTATTATGAATTTTATGAAAATGCTCGAATATCATTTTTTTACCAATTCCAACATCATGTTTTTTTTTCCAGAAAGATGAATATTAATGAAGTATATTAGTCAATTTTACACAAAAAGCAATTGTTATTTTCTAGAAGAATCTTAAAACAATAAGTATGTGAATTGTTTTCTTTATACATTGTTCAATTTTTTCACTTCACTCTACTCGATCTGATTATTGGATTTACACTTTAATTTATTCACACTTGTATATTACAACATGATCTTCATAATCTAAATAATATAAAAAGAAAATAGGATAAGTTAACCACAAATATTCAAATAGACAATTCGATAAATTATAATTAAATGCATATTTATTCTATTTCATAACAATTTAAAACATGTTTAATCTAGTATATCTAACAGAAGTAATGTGACAATCTTTTACATATTATCCAATTCGAATAACTCAACACTTCCAACTAAATGATAAAAAACATCCATTGAGTTTCAGTATTTAATATTTTCATTTATGTAACTCTAATCATCAAATAATGTCATCGAAACTACTAACTTAATATTAATACTATACATCATCACCTAAGAGTACTTGTTGACTACTACTAATTAGTCATATCACATAAATGATCACATCTTACAAATAATATACTTACTTTTTTTCATCAATCATTCGTACAAACTACAATCGACAACATAATTAATATGCATCAACCGTTCGTACAAACTACAATCAACAAAACAATTAATATGCATAATGTATATTAAGTATTTAAGTATATAGTTAAATATACTTTTTGTTCCTTAAATTTTAGTAAAATTTAAAATTAGTTTATTTTTAAAATTTTGACCTAATTTAGTCTCGTGACTTTATAAATGAATGTATTTAGTTTTTTTAATAAAAAATTGTTAATTTTAATTGACGTTTCAAACATGTTTTATAACATCATTTGAGTTATTTACATTGTTCTACACATTTTCGCTTCAATGGTGTTTGAAACATCAAATAAACTTAACAAAATTTAGTTAAAAAAATTAAATCCATGTATTTTTAAAATTATGAAATTAAATTTAGTCAAAACTTAGAAGAGAAACCAATTTAAATTTTACTGAAAGTTAAAAGATGGAAAACATATTTAATCCATATATAAATATAAAAAACAACATTATAATTTCAATGTCATATTAGGTCCCTAATAAGTGTTTCAACATTTGAGCAATACTTCTTTAAAAAAAAAATGTTACAACTTTTTCCTCAAGCTATCATTATATAACTTGAGCATTACATAACACTTCTTAAAATACATATAGTTACTTTATAGATAATAATATATAAATAACTACACGCCACTTGGGTGGTTTATTTGAATAACATGAAACATAATTTCCTTCCAATATAATCAAGACCATTAGAATCCTAATATTTAAAGTAAACTATTATTTATTGGTAATTATGCCAAATATTTATGTAATCTAATGTTTGTAAAAACAAGTTTTACAAAATGTACCAAATGTATTGTGAGAATGTTATTTTTTTTCCTCGTATTTGTCATGTAGTTTCCTGAAGTCTATCTCAACACATTAAGTAAAAAAAATAGTATCTTTTATACTACTGTAATTATCATTTACCTGACAATTATCATTTTAAAATTTTATGGTAAAAAAATATCATATTTTTTTTTTGAATGGTCTCGAAAACATAAAAAAATATGAAATATTTAACTAATTTAAGTTGAGTTTTTCATATGAAGACAAATATATCAATATCAAATTGCCTATTTTATGTGTCGTTAGTCGATGGCGTTGGTATTGGTAATGATCACGATACTACTTTGATTTGAATATATAAAAAAAAAAACAAATGAAAAATCAGAGCCGCATATAAAATTACATAAAGTTGTTTCATCTCCTACTATTATTAAAAAATTATGTTTTATTTCTAGAATAATTCATAAATTATTTTGTTCTTTCAATATATGAAAATTGTGTAAAATATTATTTCTAACAAATTGTAAATAACAAATCAAACTTTACACTAAAATGTTTCGCACGTGATAAATAGAATTTTCCAATAAATTATAAACTAAAATCTTTTTTGTTTCAATTATTCAGTTTTTTTTTTCATTTATTGTTAAAACAATTCAATTATGTCATTTTTATTGGTTAACATTAATGTGGCATTTGTACTAATACATGTGTCGTATTTTTAACTTTTGTTTCAACTTTTTTTTCAAATTTTTGTTTGGTGTTAAGTTTTTATTGTACAACGAAATGTCACATATAATTTATAAGTTAAAAGATGTAAAAGCATTTGACACATTAAATTTTAAATAAGTTAACAAAAAAAAATGTTTTTAAAATTATTTCAAAAATACATTTCAAATGTTTGTCCAAATACCTCTCCCTCCTTATTTTCCTCATTATCCTCCTTTATTTTTTATTATCTTTCATATTCATCTCCTTTTAATATAATATAAAACTTCATAAAATTCAATGGGAAATTTATCATCAAAAGTGTGTGCAAAAATATCCGTTTATAAAAGTTATCACAAAATAAAACCATCAATAAATGTAATAGTGTGATATCAACAAAACTTTCCAACAAATTTGAATATAAAATATGTCAATAATATTTATTTGTAAATTAAAATTTATCGACAAATTATAAACTATCGGTTATATATCGTATGAGCCGAAGGCCGCCCGCTCACTACAAGCGGATAATCACGTGGATTATTGATGTGACAATTTATTCGGAGTGATTTTAGGGAGCCCAAAACCTGAGTGGTCATAGAGCTCATTCTAATGGAACTTTGTCGCCATAATTATGAGGGCTTCGACAACACGCTTGACCCTTCAATCGGGCGGCTGCATCAAAACTAAATCTGCAAATTAAAGTAATACAAGTCAGTAATAAAGTTTAAAAAGTAATTAAGCAATTAATTAGGCCATGATTAAGAAAATCCTAATCACATGTCCATGTCAAACACTATAAATAAGAACACAAGGTAAGTTGGTAAGGACTTTTACTTCATATTTATTACAACATTAATTGCATTTATCCGAACGGACTTAAACTGACTTAAACATGAGAGCCTTGTAGATAGGTACTCTGATCGTCCAGGCAACCAAGCAAAAAAGAGCGAAACGAGATTGAACGTGAGCTAAAGAAAGGAAAGCAAACGGTAAGAACTATAACGATGGAAGAGTAAAGACAAATTGAATGTTTTTGGATAGGTGCTAACACAAGTTATATTTCATAAAAAATAAACAGTGTAATAATTTTTTTTTATATATATATTTTTTTAAAATAGTGTATAGTTTAATTTAAATATAAAATACATTTTTTATAATTATTTAAAAATAATAAATATATGTAATTCATTATATACAAGTGTGTGTAAGATTCCGAAATTAAAGAAGACAAGTTTTTATTAGCTCATTTTGTAGAATAAAAATATTGTTGGTAGCAAATCAAAACATGACAGCGTTAAGCATTGAAGTTTCCACTGTTTCGACAACTCCGTTTGGGGTGGCCAACTGCTACATAGATTGACAAATAGATGAGAAGAGAATGAGATGTGAAATCCCAAAATAAAAGGAAAACCTAATCCCATAATTGTGAATCCCAATACGTAAAGTCCCATTGCCCTTATTTAACTAAACCTTCTTCAAAATCAAAGCTTCTTCATGTCAAACATTTACGTCTTAAGATACCGATCTTTATGTTTAGGGGTGGCAATGCGCGCCGGCCTGTCCCGTTTAGGCCCGTCCCGCATAAGGTTCGTACAGCGCAGGCTGACTCGTCTCATCCCGCATACTTTATGCGGACTGAAAACACTGGCCCGCCCCGCATATTTCTTGGCCCGCAGGCCGGCTCGTTTTTTTTATTTTTTTATTTTTTTAATTTTTTTTTAATTTTTATGATAAAACTTTTCATGTTAAAAATTGGGAAACTTTAAGAAGTTCACAAAATTAAGTAAAGACTTTGGAGAATTAGATGATAAATTGATAATTCAATATTTTCATCATATTCATACTATGACATACACAATGTATTCTTTAAAATTTAGCACATTAAAAATTACATAATACTTGTCTTTTCCAGTTATACAAGAATTTGAAACGTTAATGCGAGATTCTATAAAAGAAGTAATTAATATACACAAGTACAAGTTTTTTTTTTTTAATTTTACGCGGGCTTGCGGGCCGGCCCGCGCAGGCACAGACCTATGCGAGCCTACGGGCTCACTACCTTGGCCCGTCCCGCGTTTTTTCTGCGGACAGACCCTAATTGCCATCCCTAATTATGTTTACAAAAATACAAAATTAAAAAATGCATTAATTTCAACATCACATACACCCTCATAATGTAGGTGCCCTAAGATGAGAAAAAAATATAAATAAAAACATTTTGTAAGCATTATTATAACATCACTCATAATTATCATTCAACTCTACCTATATATGGAATTTTCCAAGGATCTTTCCTTGAACTCTTTAAAGAATTAGCATAGACAATATTTATATATAACATTACAATTTTAAATGGACAAAGTCATGATTTTACAAATTAGTTTTACAAGAATGAATTATACCTAAACTTAAACTAATTTTTAAATATAGTATTATAACCTGTTTTAATGAGATTTTTTTAGTTTCCAGTAAAATATACATGTTTCGATTGATATGAGTTATGTGAGATGGATTACACTTAAACACAATTTCTAATGAAAAAATTAAAAGTTGCATATAGATATTTTTTAATTAGTAATTTGTGTAATATTGTATTGTTATTAAAATAATATAATTTACTTACACAGCTATAACTTATTTTCTATATATTAGTTTTGAATGATTATAACACTATTTATATTTTAGTATATCATAAACTAAAATTCATCTCTAAAGAATAAACCATACATATTCCAATTGACTATTCAATATCTTTTTTATAATCTTGACTTGAGCGTGCAATAACTCTTAAAATTCATGTAGATAGAAATATTATCATATGTGTAAAATATAATTGTATTTAAAAAAAAGGCTTTATTTCACCCAATATATAAAACAAATAGTATTTTAAGAAAACTCAAAAAGCAAAATTCTAAAAAACACGATTTTTTTTATACTTTAATAATTACCAATCTGTTTTCGCGAGGTATATTCAGAAACATAAATAAATACTTGACGTGCGTATATATTACAGCATATAATGAGTAAAAAATAAATATTGCGGTATAATACCCAACAGAGCAAAGATAAATTTAGAGAAGAAAAGGTAAATAATTTGCATAAATAAAACTATCAAATCATAAGGTGGATTTAGTGATGAATAGTGAAATTAGGCAATAATTACACATTACTAATATAATATATACAATTAAAATACTTTGAGCAGATATTTGGTTTACATTGTTAGAAGTTGACTTAAAGCGCCTTATTGCCATAATTAGAAACGTCAAAACAATGTTTCATTTCTGTCTCTAGAAAAAAAAGGTATTATTAAGATTCCAATTTCTATCAACCACGTTCTTACAATGTAAGTACTTTAATAAATTTCATTAAATTAAAAGTAATTGTTGCGTTGAACTTTGATGCCATAATCTATTTAGCCATGAAGTGAAAATAATTACTATAACTTATGCATACTATTATACCATTAGTAATATTTTCTTTTTTTGCATAATATAATTTCAATTGACGAAATAAAAATTAATATTGAGTTACAAGATATCGAATTCAATTGAATTGACTGCAATAATATTTTACTACGTAGGAACCGTAGAGCAAGTTTCTTTTATTTATTTATAATTATAAACTAAACAGCGAGATTCTTGAAGGAAAGTGAATCAATGGGAGATATTTAATTAATTTATATAAAAAAATTGAGATCTAAAACGGAAGAGACGAGTGAGTTCACATAGTTAAGAACGCCGTACAAAGGTGAAAACGGCTATGAAAACCGTCTTTCCGCTTTTAGCAACCCAAACCAAAACCTTCTCTCTGATTCTTCCGTCCAACGAATTCAGTTTTCAGCTACAACTTTCTCGTTCTTTTCTTTTCAGCAATACTTTCGTTTTTTTTTTCTCTAAATTATTTCCATTTCCAGAATTTTAAATTCTCACTGCGTCAACTTCAGAGCTGAGTTGCCCCTGTTTTGTTGAATTCTATGAGCAGGGATTTCGTCATGGTCGAGGATTTTAAGGTCGGTTAGACTCGCTGCCACTCTCACCAAACCCATTTCTAGGGTTCACGTGTTAGAAATCCTCAATTGCTTTGTCAAAATTGTCGTCTACCTCAATTTTTTTTTTTAAACTATGTTAACAGTTCACACATAATAACGAGGATTGGAGTCCCTCACAATTTGCCGGTCGTTGACAAGATTTTCGAAATTCTAGGTCCCTTGTACTTTACGCCGTTTTATTCCTCAACATTCAGGTTTTGGGAACCCTAACTAAGTTCCTTGTTATTGAGTTAACTTTGTGGGTTTCTTAATGGCTTGTTGTTTTTAAGGTGTATGTTTGAAATGTATTTTCTCCTCTATATCTAGTTCCAGTTGTGTTGTGGCTTTTTGTGGATTGGAATTCTCTTTGGGGTTTGGATGCGTAGCTTTGAGGTATGGGAACCTCGGCCTTTAAGTTGTTGTTTATGGATCCGGATTCTCTATAGTGTGAAGACTGTAGAAAATGAGTTAGAGAGATGGATATGATGGCGTTAGATTAATAATTAATATTTAACATATATCGAGATTGTAAAAGGACTTTAAATCAGCTCAACGAAATGCAATCAGGAAATACGAAGTATGCATATGCATACTGATATTGGATTTCTAATATTTTTCCTATGCAGTTTTTTTGTTTTTTGTTTTGTTTAAAGAACTGAAGTTTTATTTTGTTATTTTAAATGTTTTTAGAGCAGTTGCATATCCTGGCTTGGGCATGGGCTTCCAACTTACCATTCTCAAAAATCTGCTGTTGTGATGTTGTAGGATTCTAATTATCGATGTGAAAATTTTATTTTTTGGTTTTTTTTTTTCTGATGTTAATTTGCTTGATTGATAAGCTAGCTAATTTAAGTGGACAACTTACAGACTTCGAGAGTGCTGGTGAATATGGAAGCGGCGTCTCATGCAAATTTTTACACAGAGGAACTCTAGCATTGGTTAAATTTTTCAGGAAGTTTGATTTCCAAACCAAGTATGGAATACCCCTTTTCCTCCAAGGAAAGAGAAATTGGGGATTGGCAATCTTCGGGAACTCAGTTGGTGGGATCAACATCATTAGATGGCAGAATGAGCAATTCAATATCAGAGGATATGCCCAATAGCTTCTCAGAGCTCATGAACTTTGATACTTATGCTGGTTTGTGCAACAGCCCATCCATATCTGATCAGATTTTGGCTAATGAGCTTCCGTCATTTGCTTCATTACCCTATTCATTGCCTGATGGATTCAACCTAGTCCAACAGAACAATGGGCAATGCTATATGTCAGGAGCTGGCAGAAATGACAACGATATGGAAAGCCCCCGCATTTATGGGGAGAAAGTTGCCTGTCAGCAAGTGGACACCCTTCTTGGTTTCTTAAATGATGAAAATGAAGCAAATAAGTTGAATTCTAAGTTAAAAATTAATGACTCTTCTCAACATCTGAACAACTCTGATGCAGGAAATTATATAATGTCCAGGCCACCTGCTTTATCACTTGATGAGAGAATGCTGAGGGCTTTGTCCTTCTTTAAGGAATCAGCTGGAGGGGGAATATTGGCACAAGTTTGGGTACCCATAAAGGATGGTGACCAATTCATCTTAAGCACGAGTGAACAACCTTATTTGCTAGATCAAATGCTTGCAGGGTACCGTGAAGTGTCCAGGACATTTACATTTTCTGCAGAAGGAAAATCTGGTTGTTTCCTAGGACTTCCTGGTCGTGTATTTACCTCCAAAGTTCATGAGTGGACGTCAAATGTTGGTTATTACAGTATGAATGAGTACCTAAGGTTCGAGCATGCAATTAATCACCATGTTCGTGGATCAATTGCATTTCCCATTTTTGATTTGCACTCGGAATTTCTATGTTGTGCTGTACTGGAAATTGTGACTACAAAGGAAAAGCCAGATTTCAACAGAGAATTTGAAATTGTTTCCCGTGCACTCCAGGTATCTTTTTCTTTTTCCAATATTACTTGCCTTTCTGCACTTTTTTGTCTGTCTCACTACATTTCATAATGAGTTTGATGATAGTTTACCTGGTGTCCTTCACCATAAAATTCAGAATTTTCCTTGCGCTTTATTTGTTACTCCTCTGTTACAAATATACGTGGAAGTAGAATGCTTTTAGGGGTATGTACAAGTTAAGTTGGGTTAGGTTGGTTGGGTTTGGATAAATCCATGACCCAACCCAATGAAGAATTCTCATGTTAAATTAAGTTGGTTCAATGTTTTGAAATAATGAAATTGTCAAACAATAAGTATATTTTGATAATAGAACTAAACACAATTTGTCCTACCTAGTTGAAGCAATAACGCAAGTAGTCAATCACATTGCGAGCAAACTAATTCAAGGCTCCAAAAAGATGAAGCCACAACACACTCAATTTAAACTAATTCAAAGCATGAAAGGATATACAACACAATTCGTCATAATTAACAAGTCATAACCACAAAACAACATACTGACATATTAGTCTACTTTTACTTATGAACCAGTATAATACCAAGAGTAAATCTTTCTTTCTATGAACTAGTTTACTTTGCATGTTATTAAAAGTAAGCTAAAGAATGAGAGATTTTATAGACTAAGTTTTTGAAGGTCTTTGACTTATTGTTTGTCAGCTCAAAATCTTGCATCTGACTGAGCTTTCATCAAACAATTCATTGCGAATATTTCCAAATGTTTTAATACACAATTCAACCCTCCATTGTATAATTTGACTTGTTTTTCACATTTAAGGAGCTGCTCTTCAATCAGTTAGAAAAGTAACCCTTTTTTTCTATGCATGAACTCTTCAAATTCTTACCAAATGTAACCTTTTTTTCTATATTTTATGAAGAGTAAATAGTTAGTTCAGTACAAGTATTGACATATTTCATTTTTAGTGTAATAAGGAAAAAATATCAGTCTTAGTACAACAACTTTAATTCCGTTAATTTTGTTTCAACTCCTTTGATCGTTAAGGTGATTGAACGTGCGTTTGGTCTTTATTAATTGTCATGTGCCTTTATTAAAGGGAAAACTAACATTTATATGTAATTAACATCGAAGGAACCTTTGCCTTTCGCTTTGTAAATTGAAATATCCTTAGGTGGTTCCTTCAAGTTTAATTGCATGTTAACGTTAATTTTCACATAACAATTACTAGAGACCAAACACATTTTTATTTACCTTAACCATCAACGGAGTTCAAATAAAACTAATGGAATTAAAGTTTTTATACTAACACTGTAATTTTTTTTTTCTCACCGTACTTAAAGTGAAATATGTCGATACTTTTTGTACCGAATGACTATTTACACTTTTATGAATTTGAACATTATACTATAGTTGCAGGCAGTAATGATAATGTATTTATAATGATTTTTTGCAGAATGTAAATTTAAGCACTGCCAAGCCTCTTCGATGTCTTCCCCAGGTATTTTTGTGAATTTGTTTATTTATTTTGCCTATTGATATTACCCCACCTGGCCCACCTTAATTGAGATGTGGTTTTATCTGTATTTTTCACCTGCAATATTATTTCTTCTTCTGCAGTGTCTTTCAAACAACAAAAAGGCTACATTGACTGAGATAGTTGATGTGTTACGTTCTGTCTGTCATGCACATAGATTACCGCTGGCACTTACATGGCTTCCCTGTTGTTACACTGAGGGATCAAGAGGTGAAGCTACAAGGATACGAATTAAAGGGTGCCATTCAACTATTAGTAGAAAAAGCATACTCTGCCTTGAAGAATCTGCTTGCTATATAACTGATAGAGCACTGGCAGGATTTGTCCGTGCATGCACAGAACATCATATTGAGGAAGGGAAAGGTATAGCTGGGAAAGCTCTTCGATCAAATCATCCTTTCTTTTGTCCTGATGTGAAGGCATATGATATTAGTGAATATCCACTTGTCCATCATGCACGCAAGTATAATTTGAATGCTGCAGTTGCAATTAGGCTAAGGAGTACTTATACCAATCATGATGATTACATATTGGAATTCTTTCTGCCTGTTAACATGACTGGGGGTTCAGAGCAGCAACTTTTATTAGACAACCTCTCAGGTACCATGCAGAGAATTTGTAGTAGTTTGAGGACTGTGTCAGATGCTGAATCATCAAGAATAGAAAGTTCACAAGAAGGATTTGAAAAGAAAAATGCCCCCTATTTTTCTCCTTTGTCACGTCAGAACTCTGGAGTACCATTAATAAATGGTGACTATCATTCTGTCCCAAAGATGTCATTGACAGCAACTAACGCTGGAGACAATGAAATTGAGCCTTCTGCTATTCAGGTACACATGCTATTTTTTGGACGGAATAAATATATTTTATTATCTTGCAAATTTTTTTGTAATAGTTCTTCTTGATGTCCAAGTTTGCGAATAATTTTCCTCGTGAAATGAATGGCTACCTAATGTATATAATAAACTTTTTTAAAGTTCTTAATCTTCATAAATTTCTGATAATTCTTAACCAGGAAGATTGCACAAGATTAGATGTTAATAATTTATTATTATATTGATATAGTGGCAGAATTAAATGTGAAATTGCTGCTCCATTTATGGACAAATCTACTGCAAGTGATTATGAACTGTGGAGTAGATCACTGGAGAAACACTGAATGCTCGTTATATTTCTTTCTTTTTATGTGACAAAGTTGTCTGCTAATTGAGAGCAAACTTGATATAGTTTATGCATCAACTTTTTAAGTTATGAGTGATGTAACAGTTTTTAATATTTCCTTGAGACATCTTTTTTGTCGTGTAGGGAAGAAATGGAGCAAAAAGACAGGTCCAGAAAAATAGAAGTACATCAGAGAAGAATGTTACCTTGAGTGTTCTCCAACAATACTTTTCTGGTAGTCTGAAGGATGCTGCAAAAAACATCGGTGGTTAGATTTCAACATTATTTATACTAATTTCCGTATATTCATTGAACTGGCTTATTTATTTTAGATTAAGATGACTGGTGTTAGATTTTTTATCAGATTTGCACTTTTTGGGTTATATGGGTCGATCTTAACCATCATTTTGGGCTGTATACCTTCTGAAAGCTATTATGAATTTTATTTTTTTTCTTCAGTTACTATTTAGTGTGGAAAACAATGAATGCATTTCACCATGTATCTTATGACGGAGTTGTTTAAATGGTGCTGATTGCATATGTGGCACCTTTTATTTGAAGAACTCAATTGTTCGTATTATATTGAATGATACAAGAGGGTTGTTTAAAGAGTGGTAATTGCAGTATCTTAGCTTCCTCGTTAGTAACAATTTTACTTGATATGTGATACAACTGTTCTATCTTAAATAAAGAGTACCATTTCGTCGTCCATAAGAGATGTTCAGTATTTCTGAAAGGAAATTCTTGTTAATTGAAACAATTTTTTATTGGCAAATATTTCTCCTTTGACCAGTTTGCCCGACAACTCTGAAAAGGATATGTAGGCAACATGGAATCTCAAGGTGGCCGTCCCGCAAGATTAATAAAGTGAATCGATCACTGAAGAAGATACAGACTGTGCTCGACTCTGTCCGAGGAGTGGAGGGAGGGTTGAAGTTTGATCCCTCTATGGGGGCATTCGTGGCAAGAGGGTCAATCATCCAGGAAACTGATGCACATAAAAGTCTTCTGTTTCCTGAGAAAAGTATTATAAAAGACCCTGCACCTATTACACAAGAAGCAGTCCCGGTACCATCTGCACCTTGTAATGAAGTTGAGAATTTTTCATTTAAGATGGAGGAAAAATTGAAGAAAACCAATGCTTTTTCCGTTGGCTGTTGTGAAGATTCAAAATCAGTGGCAATTGACGATGGGTCATGCGAAATGGAAAGCCTTTGCACCAAGGTGCAGAATTGTCCTGAGCAAGCTTGTTTGGGCTCTGTTCTTGCAAAAGAACAAGATAAATGGACTCGGAACAAGAGTGGTTTGAGAGTAGAAAACTTTAAATGCAGTATTCTTGGTCAGAGTTCAAATTCCTTGATTGGTAAGGAGATGGACATTGGTGTAGATGGGGATGCTGGGGTTGTTGAACCTAACCACCCCAGTTCCTCAAGCTTGACAGACTCATCTAATGACTCTGGTTCAATGATGCATAGCATTTCATCAGGTTCTCAGAGCTTCAAGAACCAGAATCAGTCCAAAGTTAAGTCAACCATCGTTGATAGTGGGTCAAAACTAATTGTCAAAGCTATCTATAGAGAAGACACCGTTCGATTCAAGTTCGATCGATCTGCTGGTTGTTTCAGGTTATATGAAGAAGTTGCAGCAAGATTCAAACTACAAACTGGGTCATTCCAGCTGAAATATCTAGATGATGAAGAGGAATGGGTGATGTTGGTGAATGATGCTGATTTGCAAGAGTGTCTAGACATATTGGATGATATTGGTACATGCAGCGTCAGGTTTCTTGTCCGTGATTTGCCTTCCATTTTAAGCAGTTCTGGCAGTAGTAATAGCTACTTGGGAGGCAGCTCATAGATGTGGTTGGCGACTTCAATGTGAAAATTAAAGTCTCACTTTGACAAGATGATGTTAGTTTTTCGGAATCTTCTAAAGGTTCTGCATCTTGAGGAGTTTGAATGTTAGCCACAAGCCACCTACGCCAAGTGAAAAGCTTCAATTATCCAAACGTAGTGCATTGTCAAATTATCATTTCTGAATATCTTTTTGGAAGATAGAAAGGTGCGGTTCATTGGAAGTATTGCGTGTTAAATTCATAGTTCTGTACATATCGATCGAACACATAGCAGCAGAATAGAAATTTGTAGTGGTAGTGGCAGTAATCAGGACTGAGGTAAACAGTTCTGCAATGCTGTGATCGCACTCTGTAATTGTAAATAGACAGTATCTGGATAGATTGATTCTCAATGACATAATATAGCTAAAGTATGGTTGTATGGATAAAAGAGGACAAATCCAAGTTACGTGGCTACAACGACTACTAATTCAGTATCGCCCCAAGGCGATTATAAAAGTTATTGTAGATTTGGTGATTGCATCTTTTCGGACTTCAAATGATAAAGACGAATAAATAAATAATTGAATAATGACATCGTTATTAAATTAAAAATAAATATTTACTGTATTTAATGCAATTGTATTTTGAAACAAAATTACTTATTAAGTTATTTATAATTTGTTATTTCAAAGTAAAGTTTATAAATAAGAGTTTAAAAGATGAATTTGTGCTAAAACATGACAACTTTACTATTAAACAAATCTATTTTTGTAATTTTAAATTGTTTACTATTTACATTTTTTTATACCATCTAATATTTATATTTTAAACTTGAATGTTTATTAACTTCTCTCACAATTTTTAATAATGATATTAATATTAAAAATTTATTGTTATACATTTATTTTTAAAATAGAAAGGAATTAATATTAAAATGTTCAAAATATTCACACTTAAAAAATAAACTTCTGTAAGTATGTCGTAAAAGATATTAATGTTAATAAATAATTTTTAAAATATCATTTGTACTTATTTACAATAGAGAAGAGAAAGAAAAAAGTGTTTTGAAAATGTTTTCTATCGTTAGATAAATGAATACAACTAAAATAAGTATAATGTATACATAAGTATAAGTATGTTGCAGGTATAAAGTTAGATAATGTAATTGTTTCAAATATATATCCTTACTACTGATACATTATTTAGAATATTATATGACCTTACTTCTGCTCAGATTATAATATTGTTTTTTTATAAACTGGTGTGCCAAAGCAAAAGTAACTATTGTTTCATTCTGAGTGATTTATTCAGCAACTTTTGTCACAAAAACTATATCGTTAGCACTCGTTGAAAGTTTGTCTGAGAGTGATTTATTATGGTTGGTTACTCGGCAAGATAATGTGGGAAGAGATCACGTGCAGAAATTCATTCCGAAGATTATTTATTTCTCTTTGAATGTCATCCTTCTCTTCTGAATTTCCTATCCCTTCTCTTCTGAATTTCCTGAATTCTCTGCGGGGCGTTATAATGTTGTTGTAGCTCAGTATATTCTTGATCCCGCAAATGTGCACTTTTACGTAAGTGCTCTATCCCACCTAATAGTTCCCGAACAACTTTCCGTTTGATGGATAGCAAAATCTACATGGAACGGGGGAGGAGGTTGAGGTTGGTCGCCTGACATGACAAAACCTAATAAAACAGCAATCAAAAATAATTAAAACAAAAATTAATTAAATGAAAATATAAGAATACATAACACAATAACACAACACTGTTCTGTTCTGCATATAAGTGAATCATGGACTCTTGTTACAAGAGCTAAGTGGCACTGATCTGCTACAATTCACAACTCAACAATGAAACAAGACTCAGCAGTACAGTAATAATCAGCAGACACAGTAATAATCAGCAGACACAGTAATAATCAGCAGACACCATCCAATATGAAATAGTTTGCAATTTCAAATGAAGGCATAATCAAGGCAGCGCTGTGAATCAAATATAACCCACAAATATAACCCAGTGCATTTAGGAATGTGAAAACGGGTCAGTCCGACCTGATTTTGGTCCGTTTTATAAGGATCGGGCCGGACTGACCCAAAATGGTTAAATGGGATGAACTTTTGAGCCCGACCCGCGGGCTTTTTCATCTATGTTAAACTTTTAGCCCAAAATCAGATTTCAAATATGACAACAAAAACAATCCTGCAATGTATAATAAAACTGATCACAAAACAAACAACCTTACTACAATATATAAATGTACCACCACTAGCGACTATACTGCATTAATACAATAGTCCATCAAATTAATACAATAGTCCATCAAAGTTCAAATAGATTGAAAAAATGAAAAAGACATATAAATGACGTTTTGCTCTCTGCAACGCAAGTCATCAAGGTCACTGCTGCAACAATCTCCCCAACATCAAACATTGGTAGGGATGCCTCAATCAAAGAAATGGTGATGTAGCTCTAAAAAAAAATATCTTAAGTTTGCAAGTCAGCTTCAAAGATCAACATGACAATCAACATGACAATCAACATGAATTTATGGACATGACAATCAGCATGACAATGTCAGAAAGCCAAGCCAAAACAGAATGTTCAAGGTTCAACTCAACATTCAACACAGAAATCAACTCGAAAACTCAAGCAATCAGGATCAGAAACAAGACAGGAATCAATAAACTCACAAGAATTGGTAAACCTCGATCTTGGCCAGTGGATTTTGCTCTCGCACTAGAATTTCAAAATCTCTTCTTTCGGGTTTATAAACCAAACCCTAGGTTAAAAATTTCTCTATCTATTTTCGTCAGAAGTGATTAAATGACATTCATATTTTTCACTAAAATGGGTCCCGCTTTATGGATTAAGTCCAAAAGTATATGGCCCGTTTAACTCCTCGAAATTTCGAGATTGGCCCGTTGTGGGTGGGTTGGGTTGTGAGTGTGAGAGAAGTAAAGTGGGTTAATGCGTTTGGGCAGTGGGCAGAATGTATATATATATTTTTAAGGCTTAAATATAAATTTGATCAATATTTTTGTTGATTTTATTTAATTTGGTCTCTATTTTCGTTTTACGTTTAATCAGGTCTTCATTTTCGTCAAATTATGGTCAATTTGGTCCTTTTCACTAACGTGTTTAAATAGTTAACGTTTTTGAACAGTACATGCCACGTGTCAGCTTTTGGTTTTTTTGATTTTTTTTTAAAAATTTTTTAAATTTTTTTTAAATTTTTTTAAATTTTTTTTTAAATTTTTTTAATTTCAAAAAAATGATCCACGTGTCAAGTCACAATTGTGCCACGTGTCAATGCTAGTGCCACGTGTCAGTTTGTGGTAGTATTATTTTTTTTGTTCAATTTAGTCTCTATATTCGTTATTTTTGTTCAATTTAGTCCAAATTTTTATTAAAATAAATCAATTTTGTTCTTTTCAAATTGACACTAAATTTAATATCTTTTATACAAATTATATTAATGTCTTTTCTAAAATTAACCTTTAAATTTATTATTTTTTAAATTCAATTATAAATTATTAAATTTAATTATAAATAGAATAAATTCTTATATTTAATTTCTAAATAGAATATAATTATTTAAAATATTATAAGAGTATAATTATTAATTTTTTTTCTAATATTTATATTCTAAAATATTTTTAAAATTGATATATAAAAATATTTTATAAAAATAAACTAATATTTGTAAAATTAACATTTACATATAAAATATTTTAGGATTTAATATCTAAAATGCAATAAAAATATTAAATATTTTAAATTGAAATGTAAATTTTACAAATGTTAATATATATTTTTAAAATTTTAATAATTATATTTTAATTATATTTAAATAATTATATTCTATTTAACAATTGAATCTAAAAATTATATTCAATTAATAATTAAATATTATAATTTATAATTAAATTTAAAAAATAAGTAATAATAATGTCAATTTTAAAAATCAAATAGTTTTATTTTAACAAAATCTGGGACTAAATTAAACAAAAATAACGAATATAGGGACTGAATTGAACAAAAATAACGAATATAGGGACTAAATTGAACAAAAAAAAAATACTACCAGAAACTGACACGTGACACAATTGTGACTTAACACGTGGACATTTTTTTTGAAATTAAAAAATAAAAAATAAAAATTCAAAAAAACCAGGAGCTAACACGTGACATGTATTGTTCAAAAACTTTAACTATTTAAACACCGTTAGTAAAAAAGACCAAATTGACCACAATTTGACAAAAATGAGGACCTAATTGAATATAAAACGAAAATAGGAATCAAATTGAATAAAATCAACAAAAATAGGGACCAAATGTATAGTTAAACCTATATTTTGAAACAATTTAGTACGTTTTTTTTAGATTATTATAAACCATTAAAATAATTTAATGATATAAAGAGTATTTTATTCAAATTATTATCTAAAAAAATATGGAAGATGAGTTAATACAACAATTGTTTGATCGAAAAGAAATAAAATAAAACTAATAATTGATAAATAGATAAATAAAATATAAAAATATATGTGAAAATAGCATAACAGACACATTATTTTATGATCTGATTTTACCAAATTTTTTAATCAAATCTCTTGAACTATTTTCTTTCTTTTTAAGTGATAAGGAATTTGTTGTAGTTGGGAGCGACAATTCTGCATTGGCTTTGGAAAATATGGTTTTCTATCTGAACGATTTGATTAACATTGTCTCTCTATCAGTAAGTATACTATATAAAATCATTCTTCCATGTGAATGAACATTGACATACCGTATTCAAATACTAACTTGTATTGAGTTTAAATGCCTCTTACACATATTTTATATTCTGACTTCTACTTAATCCTGAATCTTTAATCATAATCTTGAAATTAAAGAAATAGAATCAAACTATTCGAGTACTAGAATTAATAGTAGACAAATTTTAAAAACATCTGACATTACAAATTGATTTCAATTTTTAATAACATAATATATCGCAAATTGCCTATCATTTTTTTATACCAATAATAATAGTTATTTTAACTTTATTTTAAAAAAATTATTAAATCTTGTAATAGAATGAAAATTTATCTGTGAATTAAAAAAGAAAAAAAAAAACATTTGATTGAGATTTGGATGAGATGAGATGGAGAAATGCTTTACATAGGTGAAGGAGTTGGGTCCCACCTCAGAATATAGAATAGAAAAAAATAGAAGATGAAAGAAATAAAGAAGGTGCTGCGAAACAAAACCCGCCCCCTTCTTCGCCGTGTAATTGTAAGGCGAAAGCCACCCGAATCGCTTGGCTTTGGTGCCAAGAACTGAACCTCTGCATACACAATCTTCTTCTTTATATGCCTTCTCTCTGCAATTCCCATGGAACCTAACCCACAACCCTCAGGTTCGTTTTCCTCGCTCAATTTTACGTCCCACACTTTTTTTTTTTTTTTATTTCCTTCATCGCCATGTTCTCCGTTTTCTCCAAACCCTAAAATCCTACGCATTCCACGTAAATAACAATACCTCCCTTTTGTTCCTTCCTTCGATCTGTTATATCATTGATTTTCATCAACCGCTTTTTTTCTATATAAATTGAAGCATGTGTACTCTGAATATTCTGAAAACGAGTATGCTTTCTGTTGGCCTCAGACTGGAATCGAATCATGCTTTGATTATATTCTAATTTATTTTCCCAACTTGCTAGTTTTTATTTTTGTGTTTCTAATTGTTTGAAACAGCTTAAGTTCACCTTTGCTCACCTTTCTCAAAAGGGCTTCTTGTTATTGATATATACGAAGTATGGCGCTGGAAATTCTTACGAACTGCACTTTGATATCTGAAAATTTTATGATATTTTGGCTGTGTGTAAATTTTTTGTGGCAGCAAATGGTCCTCCGCCAAAACCCTGGGAACAAGCAGGTTCCTCGTCTGGCCCAGCGCCTTTTAAACCCCCGTCAGCTGGCAATACGAGTGATGTAGTTGAGGCTTCAGGAACTGCGAAACCTGGGGAAATTGTTTCTGCTTCTGATAGGACTGCAGCTGTTAACAGGAATTCTCTTGGGAGGCCCGTGCCCACAAGGCCGTGGGAGCAGAATTATGGAAATAGCACATATGGAGGTGGTTTCTTCTTCCTTGTTGAAAAATGTTTCGTGATGTGAACTTTTCTCTCTGCTTGTGTATTTTAACGAACCTTGTTAATTTTGTTATTGTAATATGCAGGATATGGTTCTACAATGAATTATAATTCTGGATATGGAACTGGGATGTATGGATCCTCTTATGGTGGACTAGGAGGAGGAATGTATGGATCTTCTTATGGTGGGGGACTTTATGGTGGTAACAGTATGTACAGGGGAGGATATGGTGGTGGCATGTATGGGTCGTCCGGGATGTATGGAGGGGGAATGTATAACAGTGGCTTTGGAGGTCCAATGGGTGGTTATGGCATGGGTGGTGGACCTTATGGAGATCAAGATCCCAACAATCCATTTGGTGGCCCTCCATCCCCACCTGGATTTTGGATTTCTGTCCTACGTGTGGTGAGTGATATGATACTTTGGTTAGTTTAGTTTTTCTTCCATAGGGGTGATTGATGAAAATGAAGAATGGTCATTGTTTCTCCCGATTTGGTTTGCTAGATTAGTTTGTCTGTTAAGTCATATTTAATTCTTTACCACTGGCAACTTCATGTTTGTGATTGTTTGTTGGTTGACCCATTCATTTTTTTTGTTTGCATGCCGTTGTGCTAAAAGAATTCAAATCTTATGTTTCAATCTTGTTATTAGTTAGAGTGCCTATGAGCCAAGTGAGACAATACGGTATGATAATAAGGGTAATATCAGTGTTTGTTTAATTGAGTTAATTTTTTGAAGAAATATTTGCTAATTTTAACCAATTTATGACAAAGCTTCTGAAGAAAATAACTGATTCCAAACATTCTGCTAATACTTTGTAGCTGGGAATTATTGGTCTCTAGTCAAATTTCTATTAGTTAAAGTGCCTGGTTATCATAAGCAGCATAGGAATATTATATTTAGGTACATATATAAATATGGATATGATTTTGTTATATGTTATATGTTATTTAAAACTTTTATTTTTGGCATTTGTTGAATTCATTTCTTCTATTGACAGATGCAAGGTGTGGTTAATTTTTTTGGTCGAATATCAATACTCATAGACCAGAACACACAGGCTTTCCATCTGTTCATGACTGCACTTCTCCAGGTTTTTTTATTCGTCATTGTCTTTTCATTTTACGTAATTTTGTCTATTTGCTAATTGTATGCCCAGCTTCTATGGCTGTTGGAACTTTGGAAGAATGATATTCCAGTGAAAAAGGAAGGTCAGATATGTTTTTAATTGCTTTGGAATTTTATCTTTGGGGAGGATCTCCTGTACAATGATTTTGTTTTTTTTACATAAAGTTGTCTAAAAAACTGATTGGTGGAATTGTTCTCCTTTGGATATTAACAATGAGATATACTACTGTCAAATTACGAGAAAGGTTATACAAATGATGCATTCTCTTTCATACAAAATTTTAGGTCTTTTTGGTCTCGCATGATGAATAATAACCTATTCCGGCAAAACCAATTTGAAGTCCTTACCAGCTTTTCTAAAGACTCAGTTTTTATAAGTAACTAAGTAATCTTGTCCAAGCACACCGATTAACGGCTGTTATTTCCTCAGGAAGCGCTCTACCTTGTGTAATATTTAGTTTAATGTAGCAGTAAGCCAGTTGGGTATATAATGTAACATTTTCATTGCATTTGTTGAACCCATTTGTCTGCAGCACAATGCTAAATCTGGGAACACATTCTATATTATATAACACTTTATTTTCTTGTGTTATGAGCGTAGTTTAATTTAAGATGATTTCTTGATCTCTAATGCAGCTGTTTGATCGCTCCGGTTTATTGTATGGAGAGCTAGCTAGATTTGTGTTGCGCTTGCTTGGAATTAGAAGTAAGTCCAAGAAGGTTCACCCACCAGGTCCAAATGGACAGCGGCTGCCTGGACCATACAATTCTTCTGGAGATGTAAATTACATTGAGGCACCAAAGGCTGCTCCAAGTGGTGGTTCATGGGACAATGTTTGGGGAAATGACTCCCCTCAATGATATGTTGAATTTTTTCTGCTAAAAGAGATCGTCCAAATACATTGAAAAGATGAGACAAAAGCATTCCACAAGAAGATACTGAAGCTGCAAAGTCGTGTATATCCCAGATTTTAAGCTCAGTTTCCTGTTCTGTTTGTTTGCGTTGGTCTTGATTTTACTGGAAGGGGATCTTAAATAAGATACCAACCCTGCATTATACCTTGTAAGTGTTTTCTGAATCTGCAGGATGCTTATATTTGCTCCCTTATATGTATTATTTTGTATTATAACCTTGTTAAGATTTTGTGGGGCCATTCAAGTACGCTCCTTTTCGTGTAGTTGTAGCGTGACTTCAGATTTGCTTTACGTATGGATGTGCCATACATCGGTATGAGTAATAAAGTCTATTGTTAAATTTTTGGTTTAATTGCAGTTTTAATACGAATGGTTATATGATGCATAATTTTGATTCTTCATTAAGTTTTTTTTGTTGGATTTGGTTCTTTCTTTTATTGTAATAGTTGCAATTAAATAACTCAACATATCCCAAATTTCGGTCGCCTTTGTGCGAACTCATTGATGCCTAACGTTAGGCACTGTAGCGAGGCAAACGTTAACATCACATTACTGAAGACATTTTTATTGTTCGTTTTTTAGAAAAATACTAAAATGAATGGGTTTTACTTCATATTAAAGATTCCCATTTATGATTTTGAAGGTATCAATATATTTTTATTTAATAAAAAAGTGTTTTTAAAAAGTATACTTGAATATATTGTACTGACACTTTTAAGAAGATAATGCATAATGTTCATTCTTTAATGAATTGTTATTGGATTTAATCGTTTATTTTATAATGGATTCAATTAAATCCTTCCGTTAAAATTGGTCCAATCTAACTTAAGTTTTGGTCCAATCCTTCCATTAAAATTTCTCATTGTATAATTCAATTTTTTTTTTATGTTATACAATTTAGAATTCATCGTTCAGAACGTGTAATCCTTAACTATACTAAAACTCGGACTATTATTTTGGATTAAAGACTTCTAATAAATGAATTAAATTTAAAGATGAAAAAAAATAAAATTTACAATCGAAATAACTATTTTCTGTGATTGAAAAATGATATATTATAAAATATGTGTTAAATTTTGTAGTGAAAATTATTTTATAATTTTTTTAAAGTGTTTAAATTTAAATAACTTTAATATATACACTTTAAATTACCTTTCACATACAATAATATTTTATTCAAGTTTTTGCTACCAATAAATAAAGGGAGTAAAGTATAAAATCATGAGGGCGTAAAGCAAAATTCATTAGACTTCTAACTCCGTACTCTATCCCACTTTAAACTTAATTTTCTTCATTTTGGCTGCGAAGTGAACGGAGGAAACGTTAATAAGAAAAAAACACTTTTATGGGCTCAAGTTATTTAAAAAAATTGCAAAAATTATGGATTCCACTTCATGTAATGAATCTCATTAAAATTTTATTATTATACTTTTGGATATGTTTTTATTCATAATTTTTAAGAAAAATACGTTGAGATATATATTTCTAACACTTCTTCAGCAAGAGGAGTTGATTAACAACTGTTCTGTTGCAGTATATAAGCATTTTTTTTTGTAGTTTTCAAACATTTTAGTATAAAACCAAACCGTGTATTAAAAGATCTGTCAGAAAATGATATTGAGTATTTGTATGATTCAATCTGAAATTTACATAGAGAATTGCCAGATTCAAGTTGTGGATCTCTGTTCTCTTCTCTCGCGCACACGTGTATGAAGTGAGTGTTGATTAGCGAAGAGGAAAAACGAAGAAAAAAACATGATTATGGATTAGTACCAAAAGAAAAGAAAAAAGAGAATTTTGGGAAGCATTGATTCATGAACCATGATGTTGCTTGCACGCACAGATTCAGTATAGTCACTCACTAGCTCTCAAAAGATATCAAAGTGTCACTAATAACTATCAAGCAAAACAAAACACGGATTCCATTCTGAGAGATCAACCATGAAGAACGACGACGACAACAACAACAACAAAGCCGAACGCAGCAAAGACGCTGCCGTGGGAATCCCAGATTCCCGATTTAACCAGACCCTCAGAAATGTTCAAGGGTACCTATCCTCCTTTCTTCTCTCTACTTAGTAGTTGCTTTTAATTTTTCCTCATAATTTTCTATCAAGAACTCACGATCTCCAGAATTTGGCTGCCCGATTTGCTGATCTTTACTTCCTAATGTTTTCTTCCGTTTGATTTAGAAAACCCATTAGAAATTTTGAATCTTTTTGGCATAAGGATCACGAATTTTCGATGGGTGAAATTCTAATACACCGTACTTAGGAATGGTTTATGTGCGTCTGGTGTAACCACCCCATTTTGATTTGATTGTGATCCGTTCAATCAAATTGGGTAGCTTCTTTTCGTTTTGTATGGATTGTATACCATATACAATCAAATTAAATATACCATATACAATTGATGGGAATTTATAATTTTATATTCTTCCTTTGTGAAGGTTACTCAAGGGTCGTAACATTCCTGGTAAAATATTATTGAGCCAGAGGGTTAGTTCTCCAGATTACTCAAGCTTATCCTCACCAACTTATACAAGGAGCTTCTCATACAGTGAAACTGGAACAAGTGGCCTCACATCTGAGAGAATAGAGGTGATTTTAGTACATTCATGTGTCATAGTTGTATATTGTACTCACATACATATCTCTAATTTTCGTGATGGGTAGCAATTCATCAAGTGAAACCTCTATTCTTAACACAGAAGCAAGCTCAGAGTTCAAGGAAATCATTTGGTTCTCTCAATGACAATAAGTTGAAAGTATCAGCATCCAATGTACAGAGCCCGTCCGAAGAAGTACAGAAATCTTCATTCGGTGCTAGAGCTACAGATTCTGCTAGGATATTAAAGTTCACTAAGGTGCTTTCTGGGACGATGGTTGCATTAGGTATTATAATCTCTTCATTTCCATTTTTTTTTATATCAGCAATGACTGCTTCTCATTGCTCCTTTATATTCTGGTGGAAGTGTCATATTTAGCACATCCGTGTTCCCATATTACCACACTCATGACACAGTTGCCTTTGCTTGTATGATTTTTTAATGGTAAGGTTCAAAATAGTTTTGCAAGACAATGTGCGTAGTTCATATACCTTCTACCCCTTTGTTGATGCCCCCAAAATGTTGTAAATATGTCAAGCATCCAAGTTTTTTTTATAAAACATCTTTTTGAGAAAGAGGAGAAACACAAAGTGACGAGGATAAGAAACCCTCTGGAGCTAAAAATTACTGGAAAATTGAACTGAGAGCATGATGCATTGAGGACAGCGTGCAAGTATTCTATACCTACTACATTGGTAGGTGCAGAATTGGAGTAAAGCAATGAAGATTTTCAAGATATAGTCTTGTATTTTCAGTTCTTAACACGCAGTTCTATCAACCCCACATAGTAAAGGCCTCAATTGGAAACCACCCTCGGCTTCTTAACTGCCAAAACCGTATTGAGAATTAAGAATATCCAATTACTTTTCTATTTTTCAGCAATGAACCAATGATGCAGAGCTTATATTTCTTCCTCATCTATCCTGTAGAGAAATTGCGTGAATTATCTTGGAGTGGTGTTCCAGATTACATGCGTCCTACAGTGTGGAGACTTCTCTTGGTAAGCTCTGTGATCGTAAGCCATTTATCTTACTCAAGCATGTACTTTCATGACAGTTATCAGTTGTACTTTGGAGTTTAGATTATACTTTATATGGATATGTATATTCTTATTTTATTTTGGCGATATGTGATTCTTTTTTATAGAAATAAAATCATTGAGGGTAAGTTCTTTCATAGTGATGTAGGTGCTGCATATATAAACTATAAACAAGGCTACACAAAAAAAATTGAGTATTTACCCTATGATGTTTTCTTGTTAAAAATTACATAGATTAGTTGCGTGTTTTCTATGGATACTTTCTTTTCTTATTAAAAATTTAATGATGAACTTCGGAGTCCAGGGATATGCACCAACTAATTCAGATAGAAGGGAAGGAGTTTTGAGAAGAAAGCGCCTTGAGTATCTTGACTATATTTCTCAGTATTATGATATTCCTGATGCAGAACGCTCGGATGATGAGATCAATATGCTTCGCCAGGTATTCTTGATTATATCATATTCCTAATTGGATTAGTGGCAAAAAATAAGGTTCTTCATTTTTATGATTGTTAGATTGCTGTTGATTGTCCGAGAACTGTACCTGAAGTGTCATTCTTTCAGCAAGAGCAAGTTCAAAAATCATTGGAGCGTATTCTTTACACATGGTTAGATACTACTGATATCTTGTTTCTATATGTCTGGTTTCATTTTGAGCTAGTGTTCTTTGTTGTAAATTTTTTTGAGGTGTAAAAAGGCTCTAAGCTTTCACTTTATTTGAGCTTAAAAGCTACTACAAACTGAAAATTGAAAATAAGAGCTTTAAATTTAAAATGTTTGGGAATTTATAATTCTATAATTTTTTGAAGTTTTAAATATCTTGTATAGTGTGTTCATTTTGGGATTTGAAATAAAGTAGGAAAAGGAGAAGTACAGTCACAAGCTCCTAAAACTAGTTTGTTTGGAAGAGAATCCGAAAATAAGTTGGTCCAAACACTAAATTAGAATGGGTCTTTCTGCTTCTATTTTTTCAGATTCTGTACTCAATCTTTTTTTTTTACACTAGTAACAGATGATATTATTCCATAGGTTAGCAAATGACATGAATAATTTATTATTATGTGCCATAGTTAAGGAAGCTCGATAAACTTGTGGTTGTGATATACATAATGAATTAACTTCATTCACTTTTGGATGGATCATATATTTGTTTCCATTTATCTTATAAAATGATAACCTTGATGGAGACTGTGAGTAGATTCTGTTCTTCAAATGGTTTCAGCATTGGAAACCAGAAAAAAATGGTCCAAACTACCTTATGATGCATATTTATTGCACTTTCGGAACATACTTAGAATAACTGCTATGATATTGTATTAATAGTAGTTTAGATCAATAGCCTGAGAAAAGAAAATAGGAAAAAAAAATGATAGAACCACAGTAAACCTTTGTGATCTAGCTTTCCCATTTTAAGTGCATCACTCAGTTGTCAATTGGATAGGTAGTCATCTTTACCCTGATAAATACTCTGGAACTCTTTTTCTTCTGGATTATCCTTGTTGAACTGATTTTTTTTCTCACTAAGTATGCTATTGTTAGAAGCTTTTTTTTTTTTTTTTTTTTTTTTTTGTTTTTTTTTTTTTTTTCCTGGGCC
>Ga0214544_1004515_pt1 | contig 27939 bp, 8 predicted proteins | sample CNSS3metaG_FD_160074 | JGI IMG/M metagenome (GOLD analysis project Ga0214544, IMG submission 160074) | Root nodule microbial communities from cowpea collected in UCLA plant growth center, Los Angeles, California, USA - CNSS3 | ecosystem: Host-associated > Plants > Roots > Nodule | place: USA...
TTGTGCAACTTGTTGGATTGGCGCACAGGGAGAATAAAAAATACAAATTTATACAAATTGATTATTTATTTAAAGTTTACATTAAATAAAAAAATTAAAAATTGATTAAACTCATACAAATACAAATTTATACTACTTATTACATAGGGACAAAATGGTAAATTCTCTTTTAAATATATTAAAACATTTTTTTTAATCTATCATATCAATCAAATCACCCACTAACTCTCACAAATTTTATTACTAAATTCACTCATAATCACCTCTAAATCCCTTAAAAAAAACAACATACCTTTCACTCTCAAATTCACTCAAACCCATCTTTTCCCTCTCCCTCAAATCCATCTTAGGAAGTGAACAAAGCCTAAGGGTATGAATCCTAAGAATTAAACAAGCCAAATTGTCTTTCTAACAAATTTAGATTCTCTGTTGTTTTTTTTGTTTTTTATTTCTTTAACGTGTCTTCATAATATATTGATTATCACCCATTTTAACATTTTAAAATATATTAAAAAGATATTTAAAATACCAACACAATATATTTTTAATACTCAGCAGAGGATAACACTAATAAAACCAGTAAAAAATTTGGACTCTTTCTAACACAGGATTAAATACAAGAACTCACATTATTAATTATAACTCACAAGATCTTAGAAAAGCACAAACACTCATAGCACCATTACTCATTCATATAGATAATTCATCATCACACATTCAGATATATGTTTCTAAACATTTACATATATAAGTTCTACTCATAGAAATCATCATCTTTATCTATTTTTTTCCATTTATATGAATTTTGGCTCTTTTCTTTTCTTGTTCTTAGTTAGTAAGAGTTTTAATATACTTCATATGTTTCAATCAATAAAGGAATTGAGGTATATTGACAAGTTCATCCACCTTACTGTAAATATTTTTTTTATAAATTCAAATTATTTTATTGTGTTTTCAAATTAAAAAAAACATAAATTACATTAGCAATTTTAAGAATATAATTTAAAATATAAATCAGTCAAATATTTACAAATTGATAAACAAAAAACATACACTAATCATAATTAGTAATTTTAACAAATTTAAGTGTCAAACTATTGCGATAAGAAATAATCATAGGAATTCAAATTTGAGCCTAACTAAATAAAATTAAAGCATCACAATTGTGATAATTAGCAATATTCTAACAAAAGTATATTTTGTGGAAAACTATTAATATCTTAATCACATAATGATTTTACAGTTAAGTTAAATTTAAGCAATCTACGTCCAAAATGTGTTTGAAGAAGGAGAATATGTCTCAAATGTTGAATTATGGCTGGAGTGAGGTAGAGACAATGGTCTTTTCCTAATTATTTCGAGTGTTCTTATACAATTTAAGTGGTGTGAAGGTCCAATCACAAGCTTTTTCCCACTCTCAATCTATTGTTAGCATTTTTTTTCTCTCTTAGTTTCTCCATAACATAAAAGATTGAGATAAAAGTATATTTTAAAAAGTACGTAAAAAGTTTAGAAAAGTTTAATAATTTAAACGTGAATAAGTGTCAAACTTGTATTTAAATTTACTTAAAATTAACATTTATTCAAAGTCTCAATCATAGATAAATTTACATATCGTAGTGAGTTAAGCCACCGACACCTAATGCAAAAGACAAAATGAAAGAGAGAAATAAATTATGAAAAATTTCAAATTCTTATTTTTATGTAAGTGAAATTTTAAATTGTGTAATTTTAAGTAATTCAATTATTTTTATTTTTTTAATTTCTTATTCAAACAACATTTTATATTATAAAAATATAATATATTTTTTTAAAAAAAAATTATTTTTATAAAATTTTTTTTATATATATATATATATATATATATATATATATATATATATATATATATATAAAAAAAATTCTTTAATTGTGTATTATGAGTTTGATACAAATCTAACATATATTAGAGATATTAGAGATAAGGTTAACATTATAATATAAAAGCAGAAATATATTTTACTTTATTAAATTTGTTTTTTAAAGGTAAGTTAGTTTTAAATATAACTATCTTAATATGATATTTAAGTTAACAAAAGTCTATCTTAATAGAGATTTGTATATGTTTTATCAATTATTAGACTCCGTTAGATTCTCATACTTAATGTTCTAGATATATTATAAATTTTACCCCCAAAATTCAAATTATAGTATATAATATAACCAAACTTTACCTTACTAATTTTATGAACTTAAATTAAACTTAAATATCACAATTAAAATATATCGAAAATATTATAGTTACACAAAATTTGTAGCAATTTGTAGCATATAAAGGGAAGTGGGTTTTTGTTTGGTTGTTATGAGCTTGTAGATATTAAAGAGTGGGATTGCGACACCGTCCTACACCTTTATTGACATAGGACCCACAATGTCAACACCGTTGGACAAATTTGACTTTTGCTTCAACTTTATAAAGCTTTACCTCTTTTATAGACATGCACGCCTTGATTTAAAAGAAGACCTAGTAAAGCATTAACCTTGTCTTATGACTGTGTTGTAAGATAAAAATTGTGATTCCTATGTATATAAATGTATATAAGTGGTCATTGTGGATATCTCCGTTGCTATTTCACACATAACAACCCTAGTTTTAGATTAAAACATATAAGTTTAATTACTCGAATGGTATCTACTTTAGTAGAGGTGTGTCAACTACTCACTTTTAAAAATATGTCAATTGCATCCCAACTTTTATAAAAATGTTTCAATTATGTCCCTTTCAAAAAAAAAAATGATTAATTATGTTAACAACGTGTCAGTCTCTGGTTTTTTCTTCTTCTTTTTTTTTGCAAAAAAAATTGTCACGTCTTAAGTCTTTGATATGTGACATTGTTAGTGTCATGTGACAATATTGTCACGTATAAGTGTCATTATCAAATGTTATTGTATTGATTTTAATTTAGTCTTCATATATGTTTTCTTGATTCAATTTAGTCCCTAATTATGTGTATCTGATTCAATTTTGTCCCAATCTTTTTAATAATTAAAATATTTTTGTAACCCATTTTTTATAAGAATAAAACTAATTAAATATAAATATTTTTACAAAATTAAGTACGAATATTTACATTGTTTCTCTCAAATTTCATATTAAATTTATTATTTATATAAATGTTATACTAATATTTTTTTTTTGAAAATAATTTTTTAATATATTACTTTATTAATTACTTTTTATTAAATACTTAATTAATTAAAATATTTTTTTAAAAAATTGAAATGTAATTGTAATTTTTTTAAAATAGGTACCAGCTTAAATATCTGTACCAAAATGGTACCATCCAAATATTCAAAACAAACATATATTACAAACACAGCAACAATGCACAAGAGAAACGTAACAACCCCACAGATCGCCTACTACGTTGTTTTGGTCGACCCAAATAAAGTTCACTAAATAATATCGACATCATCTTTTGACGCTAATATGTTATATTCTTCTAGTGAGAGTTAAAAATTTAGAGAGAAGAGAAAGAAAAAATGTAAAAAAGATTTTAGGAAGGAAATTATTTTATGAAATTAAACTCAATTAATAAAATTTTATTTATAATTTAATTTTTAGTAATTCAGTGTCATATTTTAAAAATTACCGCTACTCTTCGGTATTTCTCAGAGGATTGTGCTAATAAAATAAAAGTAAATGATATTGTTTAATCTTTTATTATTTTATTGTAATGTATTTATCCAATAAATATATACAATTTATTTATTTGATTATACATATTATATATATATATATATATATATATATATATATATATATATAACAAAATAGTTGGTATGATAGAAAATAAAATGTAATATTGTATTAAACAAGAAGAAATTATACAGTCAAGAAATGAAAATTTCTATAAATTTTAGTTATTTATTACAGAAGTTAATAAACCTATCCTGTAATATATTTTGAATTAATATTTTAAAATATAATAATAACACCCTAAAATATATATTACTTGGTTACGTATTAATTATTAACAATCTTTCTTGTATTTATTTTTTTCTGATTCTCGACACCGTCAACTTTTTTAAAATGGTAGCAAATTATAATATCGTAAAATATTCTAAGAAAAAATATTAATGCTTGAGTTTTTTAATAAAATAATGAACTAAATTATATAATATCTAATCTGTAAACGTTTTTCGTATAATATTTTTTAATTTTTAATTTAGATATAAATATGAATTAATTTTAATTTGTGTTTAAAGATGTTTTTATCTTTTTAAAGTTTTTATATAAAAGTTTGGGTGGTGAGTAAGTGGAGTTTACTGATCTTCACCGTCACCGTCATGTGGTTCTTGTTGTCACGAGTGTTTAATTTATGTAATTGGAGTCAACCCTATTTCTGAGAATATTATGTAACTATGAAGTCCTCATAGGTCATGATGATGATTCATGAAAAAGTCTATTTTTTTTCTTTTTTTTTTGTTATATCGTAATTCAAAGTAATAATTATTGGTAGGATGACAATGCGGTCCGGCCAATTCGTTTAGGCTCGGCCAGCATAAGGTCCGTACATTGCCGGCTAGTCCGTTCCGTCTCGCACAATTTATGCAGGTTACAATTACTGGTTCATCCTGCACATCACTTGGTCTGCAGGATCGCGGACTGACCCGTTTTTTTGTTTTAATTCTTATGATAAAATTTTCAATGTTTAAAATTTGGGAAATTTTAAGAAATTTACATAATTAAGTAAAGACTTTGGGGAGTTGGATAATAAATTGATAATTCAACATTTTCATTATATTCGTATTCATACTATGACATACACAATATATTCTTTAAATTTTAGCATATTAAAAAATATATAATACTTATCTTTTCTAGTTATACAAGAATTTGGAACGTTAATGCAAGAGTTCATACAAAAAATAACTAATATACACAAATGCAAGTTAATTTTTATGCGGACCGTGGACCAATCCGTGTGGACCTGAACTTATACAGAGATTACTACAAACATGTGGGTTCGTTATCTTGACTCGTTCCGTATTTATTTTGGGCCTGTAGATCATACGGACGGACCCGTATTTATCGGGAGGATTGACTAGTGGATGTTACCGACAAATGTTTCCACATATAATTACGTTTCTGCTGGTGTTTTACAAAAACATTGTTGCTGACTTTATCAAAAGAAATATTCGTAAGTAATTTATTTGGCTTAAATTCATGTACATTGGACTTACCCTAAGTTTGTGCTTATTATATTAATAAAAAAACAGTTTCATCCATAAGAAAACCCAAAAGTGCTCCTATGACAACAACAATCATTATGACAAACCAATGATAGTATATTTGAAGTCTGTAAATCATTATAAGCAATCATAATGGAACATTATATCATTATCATATATTAATTAAATTAAATACGAGGATAAATGAAAGAAATAATTATATTATAAATCTTAAATATATGTTTATGAACCAAATATCATAAACTTTGATTATATCTTAGACATATAACGCATAATCTTAGAAATCAAATATCTGGTTTAAAATAAAACTAAAATATAACATACCAACTTATACATAAACTTCAAATAATAAAATTCTAAATATTGTTTCTTATAATTTGAATAATTAGGAGAAGGTTGTGATTGTGTAAATTTTCCTCTTATTGATTATTTTGGGATTGCTCAATGTCTTCTTGTTGTTAATTGTTTTGGAATTGATCAATGTCTTTTAAAAAACTGTATTTTGATTTTGCTACTCTTGGTTGATCCGTCACGAAATCATTTTGTAAATCATTAGTGAAAAAATAATGAAGATATGATTTCCCTGCAAAATATATGTAGCTAATCAATGAGAAATTCTTCTCTCGCTATTTTTTACAATTTTCATAGCAAATTTATCTCTAAAGCTTCACTATGAAATCATTTTGTAAATCATTAGTGAAAAAATGGAGAAGACATGATTTCCCAGCAAAATATATGTAGCTAATCAGTGAGAAATTCTTCTTTCCCTATTTTATGCAATTTTCATAACAAATTTATCTCTAAAGCTTCACTAATTCCCTACAATTACTTACAAAACTTATTTATCCTTTTTCCTTTTAAATTCACTCTCTCAACTTTATCTTCAAATCTAAACACACGTTATATATATATATATATATATATATATATATATATATATATATATATATATATTAAATACTCGCAAATCTTAATATCAATGTGAAGATGCAATTATCTTACTCTCCCGCAATTCGCTCAATTGCTTCAAATATATTGAAACAAACAACTCATCACCCACAAATCCATCTTGTTGCATAATAAACCATCAAAAGAAAACACACACATTTTCTCAAGTTATTGCCAAGCAAATATGTAGAAAAATATTTCCTAACTACTTTATAACTAATTTGTAACAAATTATATGAATTTATCTTTAACTACTCTCTAGCCGATTCATAGCAAATTATCAAAATATATCTCTAACTAATCATTAATTGATTTGTAGAAATATATATGGATGACAAATAAACTTGTCTCTTGTGGATATTGTTAGAATTCGTCGTAGTTTTGACGGAGAATCTTGCATTGATTGAGTATAGGTACGGGTATGGATATAGGAAATACCCAGTGTTTTTAATTGGGTATAGAGATTGAGATATTTATGTACATATCTGCCTTGTTCCCGTCTCTATACTCGCCTCTCATACTCATATATGGATATGAGTAATGTACGATGTTTTTAATACCAAATGTTCTATAGACACCACCATACTACTTAAGCTTGTCCTATGTACACAACAAAATCCTAATGATCATCATATTATGATTCCATGATCCACGGAAAGAAGGTTCATTTATAGAACAAAGAAAAATCACATATAAAGCCAAAAAATTTGCATGCATCAAATATCATAGGAGCTCCTAGAAAAAACATATTGCACTCACATAAGGATAGACTTATGGGAACAAATCGTACAACTTGTTACAAGGAATGCTTCTATTACTTGAATCTTCAAAAAGATGATAAATGATGTTAGATTCCAGAAGGATCAAAGAAAGGAACGAAAAAAAACTCTCCAAGAAAGTGAGTAGTAATGTTTTGAAAAAGCCTATTTTCATAGTTTTTAAATTTTTAATATATAAAAAAATAATCATTTAATAATCTTATATATATATATATATATATATATATATATATATATATATATTGTTCTCACGTGCATAATTATATACTAATCTCGTATTTGTTTAACTTATTTCAATTTTATCGTTAAAAACTCATAAAATACTTTAAAAAGTGAAATATTAGAATGAGAATATTATTTATAATTTATATTTATAGAGACTAATTGGCATACAAATTATTGTGGAGAATAACCAACAAAATTTCACAATTATTGTCCATAGCAGTCACCCTCAACCCACCTTTTGCAAGTTAAATACGAAACCAACGAAATAGGGGCGAAGAGCCGACACTCCCTTCCAATTTCTTATGCTTTTCTTCAACTGCATCATTGCTATCTCTGTTTTAGATTTCACATCATTATGTCCGAACCATGGTTTCAAGATCTTCTGTTTATATTTATTTTTTTAATATTTTTAATTTACACTCATCTAGTGTAAAGTGAAATAGTCCTTCGGAGTCGTGTCGTGTTCTTGAATTACTCTACACATATATTCCTATCACGTTCAGACCTGTCTATGAGCCATTTAGGCTTAAAATATTGCAATCAAAATATTACGTCTTAACATTAATATTCAAAGCTTTTATCGTAATTTTGTTACACGTTTTGACTTGAAAGGAAAGGAGAGATTGTTTACAAACTTTTATTGTTGCCAATTTAGGGTTTTCACATATTGAAATAAAGTAAAAGGGTAGTTTAAATTTCTACTTTCGTATTCATGTTTTAACTCCTTTCGTGAAAGTCTTTATATTTAAATTGTTATATTCTTTTCTTTTTTGATTAAAATAGAGATAAATTAAAGAAAAATATTTTATAAATTGCTTTAAATAAAAAAAAAATGAGATCGAAATAATTCCGTTTTTATTCAACAGGAGCATGTGCTACGCTACCCAAATTTAAGTAGTTAAGCATGTACAACTAAATAGCCTCAAAATACTTTTTCGACAATAAAGTATTAAAATATAAAATAATATTTAAGATATTTTAATCCATTTACAAAAGTCTACGTATTGACATTGAATCCAAACTTCTTCAATAATATGATATGTTGTTAAGGTTAAACTTATTCGCTTAACGACTTAAAATTGGATAAAATTAACATTCTTCCTTGAAATTATGTCTAAAATATTTATTCATAAAAATTTAGATAAATTACGATAGAACCTTTATTTAACTATCAAAGTAATCAAATCAAAATTTATATCATAAAATCATAAGATTTTACAATTTTATTTTATATAATATTTACAAATTAGATTTCATGCATAATCATAACTGATAGAATATGTAAGATCATAGTTTAGTTTAAAATTGTAAAATCATATAAAGTATATTCTCTTTAAATCTTTTATTGCACCGTCTCTATTTATTGAAAAGTAAATAAATTTAATTTAAATTAAAATTAAATGTAACTAAAAAATAATGAAGTTAAAAAAAAAATCAACCACAGGTTTTGAATATACACAAATATATTTATTTTGTCTCTATAATTTCATTTTAGTTTATCTTCGTATTTCTCACACTTTATTATTTAAATTTTTAAATTAAAATTGGATTAATTTCTACTTTAACTAAAAATTAATCATTGTTGGATTGATAAATTTGTTACTCCCATCTTATTTTAATTGTTCAAATTGGATTAACAGAATATTGACAAAACATTTGTTACTGCACTCACATACTAAAAAAACAAACTCTAACATAATTTTTTTTCTCTTTTTAGCTATAATGGAAGGTAGATCATTTTAGTTTTTGTTTTAATTTAAATAATTTATATTATATGAATGTAGACTGATGAACTATCCAAAATATATGAATTTTGTAAACTTAAATTCGATTAAGTACTAACAATGGATTAATTTTATTTTCATATACATGTGTTTTGTGATACAATATCATCTTTGTAAATAAATCATTCAAAATTTTAAGTATAATTTTGATTTTAACTACCTGAAGACCATGTTATAATTATAAAAATGTTGATTTTAAGTAACTTATAAATCACAGTAGACATTCGCTTAAATCTGCATTCATTTAAATTTACATCCCACATAAATCTATTTTGAAAAGGAAAAATTCTCGGATCAATAATTTTGTGACTTTATTTTCAAAAGAAAAAATTCATAAAATCATTTGACGATTATTTTCGATTCATTCACGTGTGATTGTTGATTGACCATCTTGTAAAATGCGACTATGGGTAAAGAGGGCACCCTTAGTTTGATTTATTTAAATAATGGGAATCTTTCAACTCACTTACATTGACATCAAGGTTGATAACATTTTCTAATGAGTTGAATATTATTTTACATCGGGTACCACATTGACACACATCTACCAAAGTAGCTACCATCTGAGTAATTAGATAATCATTAAACAAAAATATAGTTTAATAATACATCGTTCCAAATTAAAGAAAAGAAAGTATACATATTGTAATGCAAATAGAGAAAATCTTGTTGGAATTGTTTGCATGTTGGCGATTAATTTAATTATACTTACTTTGCATTTAAAAATATATGGTAAAATATATTCTCCATGGAATTCACTTCTCAAGACAATCTAAACTTGAAACATCATTTTAAAGTAATAAACATTGAGAATTTACAAGATAACTTATCATCATTATTTTTCTGAATCTCACACTTTTCTAGTAATGATTTAATTATTATTATCACACAATAAGTCTGAATAAATTATGCTTGGCAGAATAATTGCACAAGCATTACCTGAGTTAGTGTGCTTTCCATTTTTGCACTAACTCGTTCAAAGCAACCACAGAAGATCCACCTTCACTCGTTGCTTCTTTGGCACTGATTTTCATTTTAAAAATTCTCTGTCTAATCTCTTTCCCTCTGTCCGAGTCCATCAGCTCCTTCACTCGCTCTCCCAACTCGGTAGAACTCACTAACCCTTCTTTGTTCCTCTTCACCCCCAAACCCACCTTCATTTCCTCCACCAAAATCACCTTGTTCAGCTTCTGCTCTGCATACAGAGGCCACGCCACCATGGGCACCCCTTCCCACACACCCTCCAACACCGAGTTCCACCCGCAGTGAGTCACGAACCCACCCACCGACTCGTGACTCAGAATCGCAGCCTGTGGGGCCCAGTCTCTCACCACCATCCCCTTCTCTTTTGTCCTCTCCAGAAACCCCACTGGCAGCAACTCGTCCAAACTCGGTGGCTCCCCCGAGTCACCCTCTTCGAACTCGCTCCTCACAACCCACAAAAACCTTTGCTCGCTCTTCTCCAACCCAATAGCGATCTCTCTCAGCTGCTTCCTGGAAAACCTTCCCATGCTTCCAAAGCTCAAAAACACCACACTCTGACTCGGTTGCGAATCGAGCCAATTCAGACACCCATTATCGTCCCCTTTACAAGGTTCGGAAGAAATCACAGGCCCGACGCAGAACACGGGTGGCGTGGTTCCTTCCATCAACCCTTGGTTGAACGCTTCCATGACCCTCCCTTCGATGGCATCACAACTGTTTACTATAACCCCGCAACTGTCCCTCATGCATTTCCCTATGTCGATAAAAATCTGGCAACTTTCGCTTTGACGATCCTTTCCCGTATCAGGGAGGTCATCGGTGTGGATCGTGGGAACCCCGGGGATGGTGATGTGCATGTTGAGGTCCTTTATGGACTTGGTAGTGCTTTCATGAATGATGATTTGCTGAAAGAGAATGGCGAGGGTGGAGGCACCGGAAGTGTAGTAGAAGTACGTGGGGATTTGTAGCGCGTCGGTGACACGTGCGGCGGTGTGGTTCATGAAGTCTAGGACGACGGCTTTGAGGTTCGAGAAGTGCGAGATTAAGTTGAGGATGCGGCGGAAATGGTGGGTAGTGGCGCGGCAGAGCTCGAAGTTAAGGGCCTGGGGATGGAGGACGGTGGGGAGAGAGATCTGGGGGATCCGGTGGAAGGTGATGGAGGGGGTGGCGGCAGTGACGGCGGCAATGTATTTAGCGGTGGCGGCGCAGGTGAAGGCGGTGGGGGAGGTGGGGGTGTCTTGGTTAGAGGGTGGAGTGAGGAAGAGGATGTTGATGGAGAGAGAAGGGTGGTGGGATAATATGAATTTGCCTAGTTCCACCATTGAAACTAGGTGTCCTCTTCCCAAAGCTGAGTACAGAACAATGGAATCCTTCTTCATGGTCATGGCGATTCAAGAGAATGTCTTTGTTTCTCTTATGATTCAAAGGAGGATTGTTGTGTGTGAGTGAAGGTGAAACTTTATTGCTCTATTTATAGGAAGAAACTTGGTACCCAAGTGTCTTGGATTATATGCCTGCTGGAACTTCTTAAAATGAAATTTCTCATAATATTGTGTTTTTCTTTTTAATTTCTATTTATATTGTTCTAACTAATGAAGACCTAATTTAGTCCCTAAAATAGCACCTGTCCATAAATTATATACCGACAACCAATTAATTCTTGAAATTATTAATAAGTTATCTTTAAAATTGTAATTATACACAAGTTGTAACTTTTATATATATATATATATATATATATATATATATATATAGTAATCAAGACATCAAGTTTTTAAAGTAAACAAATTTAAATCAAATTAATGAACTTGGAAACAAGAAGATGACTTTGGGACCATCTTATCCCTTAATTAACTCCGAAGTGGAGGAGTTGTTTATTTTGGTATGTCAAAAGTTTTTATATTACTTCAGAGTTGAGAAAAAAATAAACTATATATATTTTCTCTTTTATAAAACCAAAACCGTAACAAAAAATCAAACTAAGACTTGGTTTATGGTTTAGTAGAACAAAATATACTTGAATCATTTTTATAATCATGTCAAAGTTATGTTAGTATTATAAATACACATATTTAAGAGAAGAAATTAGTAACGTATTTTTATAATTAGGTCTAAATTATCTTATTATTATAATTTCAAACACTAAAGTTATTGTAAATTATAATTTTAAGTATCATCCTTTACTTTTATTTGTTTTGGGATATTTCAGATGTTTACGTAATTTTATTGACTGGTTAAAGATGTAAAATTAGAGGAACATTTTATTATTTTATTTATTTCAATGTTATATTGCCATTTTAAAAACTAAATTGATCGCTTATTTTCATGAATAAATAAACATTTATTTTAAAATGTATTTTTTTACATAACACTATAGGTACGAATCATACGCAACAGCCGTGCATTATTTTACTCAACAAAAGTTAAATGAAAAGTTATAAATAAAGTTTTTGTTTTATTAAAAATCACATATGAACCTTTTGTTTATGTTTCGTGTTTGCACGAATTCGTAAAAAGAAGAGTTTCCCTTACAAAAAAAAGTCAGCATTATACTCAGATTTTGAATAATTGTGCATCTCACGTTCATAACAAATAACAATGCCTTCAAAATTAAACTAGAAACTTTCTAAGGAGAACTGAATGCTTATTATATGCTTATACAGTTATGTTGATGTATACTGCATAGAAGATTGTGATTTGCCCTCTCATAATTTGAAGTGGTTTTTAATATTGTGTTTTGTATGAAGTATCTATTCGCTTCAATTTGCATTTATACCATTTAAATTTTTATTTGGAATAAGAAAATTTACGAATCCATAACTTTGTTATTTCATTTTCAGAAAAAAATTATATAAAATTATTTGACAACTATAGTAAATTTATTCATGTGTGATTATCAATTGATTATGCAACAAAGGGTAAATAGTACATCCTTAACTTAATTGAACTAATGCGGTGATAAATATGATAAGACAAATTGCTTCATTAGCATCATGACTCATTATTTAAAATATTTACTTAATATTTTTTTAATTTAAATTAGTTTTTAGAAAATATTTTTTTTAAATATCTTTCAATTTTAACAATTATTTTTTATTTTAGAATTAGAAAATCAAGTTTGAGATATTATAAATATTTCATATTTTATATTAATAAAATAAAATAAAAAGTTTATCTATAAGATATCTCTCATATCTATCATGTATCTAATATCTCTTATATTTTCATAATCCCTAAAAATTCTCTACACTAATAATCTATAATGTAATATCGCAAATATTTTATATCATAATGATATGATTCTTAAAATTTTATAAGTCTTTACCAAATTTCAAAGATCAAAATGTGGACTAAAGCAAATGTATATTGTACTAATTTGTTTTCCTTTATTTTTGTCATGATATTATTGATGGATCAATGAATTTTACTTTCTTCTCTTACATTTCATGTTTTCCAAATTGAAAGTGAGCAATGTATAGATTTTTCGTTGCTCATAACAGTGAAAATAGAACGATTAATTGTGAGAGGAATGAAAACAACATAATTGTATTAATTTCTTTCATGTAGAATTGAAGAATGTGACTTAAAGTTTGGAGGGAATATGCAAAATATATACTTAACATAAGTATATTTTACTATTGTCGAATCTTAACGAAGAACATTCAATATTAAGCATTTTAGGGTACTAGATTATTAGATGAAGAATAAAATATTTAAATAAATAATAAAGTGAATGCAATAAGGAGACTGTAGTACTAAGTTCACTACAAGAATCTATTGGCGTCGGTCCAAATAGGATGCTACGAAGCCAAAACCGACACCGGGAGGAAGATCGCAGCGGCCCGGTGACGCTATGGTGCACCATGCCAATTTCTTGGATTCAAAGATTGTTTGCATCGGTGAAGAGCGGACGAATATTTAAGACTCAATTCATGTCGGCTTAATTGACGAAAATACATCAAAATATAATAATCATTTTTTCATGCGTTGGCTAAGCCCACTGAAAATGAAAAAAAAATGTTTACAATAGCTTTGAGTGGGTGTAACATGGGCTCAGCAGACGCAAACTATTCAAATTATTTGCATCGGCAAAGTGAGGGCTTGGCCGACGCAAATGTCTGTGAATTTGGGAATGAAATATCTATTTCTAGGCAAATTCCAGAGACTGCATCCAGTTTAAGAACCTACGTTCAGACAACAACCTAAGAATCCATTATCATTTCAAGCATCTTAGAGCCTGCATCCAAGCACATCCAAGAAATTGCAAACAAAATTAAGAGCATTGTGACTTGAATAAGATCAAAATACAAGAGTTATACAAAATCCATAAGTCTATGATCAAAATAAGACAAGTCTATTGGCATTGTCATTACAGCCACATTACAGTCACATTGGCATTACATTCTAAAGTTTACTACTTAGCTTATACTAAGCCTATAAAACCTAGTGCCCTTAATTGTATCGAAAATTGTGGTGATACACTGCACACTATTTCATGGAATTCTAAGTTCCCTTTTACTCAATTACATTTCAGAAAATGTAGATAGAAGAATCATAAGGAGACTTTGACACCACTTTGGATTACGCAACACGCATGTGACTATGATCTAACATACGAGAAATGAAAACAAAGGTCAAGAAAAATATAAGTGGAAAATAAGTCTCAAGAGATGAAGTAGTTACCACATCATCAAGAGCAAGTCTTACTATAGCAAGCTAAAACATGAAACTTGGATTAATCAATGACATTATCTTACACCATTTTTATTTCATTAAAAAAACAATATAATCAGTTATGTTACACATAAATATAACTAATATTGAAAAACATTACAGAATCAATAATTTCATCCTCAGTCCAAAGCAACCATTCATGAATAAGTACAAGTGAATTATTAACTAATCTTGCTTGTGTAACTGCCAACACAAATTTAAACTCTACTCCAAAGTCTCTGCTTCAACCCCAACACTCAATGATTCCAATCACAAGACCACCTAATTCAAAGTGATAAACAACATCAAAAGTCAAATAATATACATTTAAAAGGTAATCTTTAAACCTAGCTCACTTATGCACCTAAGGTTCAATCTTTTAGCTCCCCAAAAGTTCTTTCTTTCTACTTAAAACCCTTAATGACGAACACCAAATTCAGAAACCAATACCGCCAAAAGATTACTGTGTTAGTAATGCATTTATCACGTTTAATACACAATGTAGGAGATTTAATCACTTATCTCTTCACAAACCCTCTTAGTGTGAACGAAATCGCGAACCCCTTCACTTCGCAAGCCTCTCAATCGCCTTACAATCACCTCGTAAGTATTGTTCACAGGGGCTATTTGCAATCGAAGAGAAAGGGAGCGAAAATGTGGCTCACTTGTGCAATTGAAGCTCGTCGTAGAGAAAGGGGGAAGCTTGTGCGATTCCTTGCTCACTTGCTCATTGCCATAAGGCTTACTTGCTCAAGGAAGCTCGTCATAGAGAAAAACGCTTCTCTCGCGCTTATGGTAGAAAGGGGGAAATGAAATGGGGTAAACCTAAATTGGGGTAAACATTCACAAATGAGGCTCACTCTAGCACTTGGTAGAAAGGGACGCAATGTGAAACTTACTTGGTAGAAACAAAATGGGAGGTGCACAAGGTGAAACTCAAACAAAATGGGAGGCAATACTGAAATTGGGAGAGGGGGAAACGTGAAATTTACTACGAAACTTAACCTAATATTTTTTCTTTTAATTAAGTGAAGCATGTGTCGGTCATCTAACGTTACCAACTGAGTCATTATGAGTCGATCATATGACGCCACCCATTGATTCATCACGTTGGCTTATTTTCCTTTAATTAATATCCATAGAGTGGGTTGTGCGTTGGTTTAGCCGACGCCTTTTGCATCCTCACAACGACCGACGCCATTTTTGGAAGCTTAACAATAACATTCTTGTAGTGGTTCTTTTACTAAATTCTTAGTTGGAGATGAAGTATAAAGAGCTTGATGAAACAGAAGAGGAAGTAATTCATGTTTGAATTTTTGCTTATCTCTCTTTTAATGTAAGTTTCTTTTCATTTGTACATCTCTCTCTTGAATGAGAATTCTTTTAAACATCTATAAGAAAGTCTTTCAATTTATATATTTTTTATCTTAATTTTGTTTAATGTAAGACTTTCGACTCATACTTAATTTTTTAATAAAGTAAAAGCTAGGGATTGTATAGAATAATCAATTTCTGAAACAATTTTAGAAAATTGTGCAAGGAGAGATGATGAATTTTATGACATAAAAAAAAAAGTTTACTATAGAAAGTAAACCTTCTTTCAAAACCTTAGAGCTAAAAGTAGTCAATTCAAGGGTTTCAATAAAAACATACCAATTTCTCTGATAGGATGGTGTTTATAAGATGATAGAACAAGTTATTCCATAAAGATCAAAGATGGTTTTACTACTAAGTAGTTGATCATGTTCAAATTATTTATGGGGAAAAGGAATATGTAACACAATATCTTAGTAGATAATGAGTGTGGACATGGCTAAATATTTAAGGAAATGATGATTTTGGATTGATCGTTTACTACTACACCAAAAGTTATAATTAATAGTTCGGGTGTTGCTATATATACTTAAGAATGTAGCAATTCTAATGTCATGATTCCCTTGTGATTGGCCCACCTAGCTTTCATCACAAGATAAATTATGTCATCAACAACAATTTTCCCCTTAACAATTATGTCATTGGAAATCAAACTTATAACTAGGTTTTGATACCAATTGTTAGATCAAACACTTACCACTATACAAAAACTATAACTAATATTTAATGTGTAACTCTTTATACTTAAGAGTGTAACAATTCAACTGCCATAATTTGATTGTGTCATGGCTGGCCTCCACCCCTTATCAAATGATACCACTTGCAACAAATGTTTGGTCTCTCAAGTAGATTATGAAAATCCTACAAGTTTTATAAATTGGTGTTCTTGATTATATGTATAACATGTTAGATTTCTATTAAAAAAATAAAGATTGGTTAGAGGAATCTCTTTATCTAACACAATTTCGATACTCTTAAATGGAAAAGTAACAAAGGAATTTAATATAAAAAGACGACTACAACAAGGAGATTTCTAGCCCCATTTCTATTTACAGTAGTTGGAGAGAAGAATTGGTGAATTAAAGAGGAAATAATCCGAAAGAAATTTATTTAGGATATAAGGTAGCAAATAACATAATAGAGGTTAACATTTTATTTATTGCATAGGGAGGCAACTGCACAAAAATGTAGATGTGAACGACATTCACATTCACATTCAAGAGAATCAATCCAAGAGACTTAGTCTTCCATAAGGGACTTTTTTGTATTTCGAGATTCCTTTAAAATGAAAATTGTAAAAATGGGTTCGTTAAATTTTTTGTAAAATAGGGATAAGTCGTCAGGACAGAGGACGACATTATAGGAGAAGTCGTCCTCTGTCCTACTGGTTTCTTTTTATATTTTTTTTAGAAAAATAAATCGTCTTGATAGATACCAATTTTTGTTTATATAAAAAAGTGAAGTCGTTGTGCATCCTAACAATTTCACTTTTTAGTTTTTTTATTTATGTGTTGCAGTTTTTCAAAAATTCGTATTCTTTTTTATGAAATTAAGCTCATGCGCTTTATCATTGAAGTCAACATGGGACTTCATTTTATAATTAAAAATGTTGTTAAAACCGAAGTATCAGAGGTTGCATATTTATCTGCATTCTCAAAAAGTACCCTTTATTATTTTGTCAAAAATAAAAACATCAAGAATAAATAAATTATAGTACTAGTTTTGTTAGCTAGAATTGAGAAAACCAATTCCTCATTCATAGCAAACTAATAAATTAATGTAATGACGTATTATACACAAACTTACAAACTTACAAAAGTTATCTTTTTACATTCCAAACTATCTGTTAGTTATTAGGAAAGAAGTAACAATAAGTTAAATTGGAGTTACTTTTTGTTTTTGTCTTTAAGTTTCAAAATGTAAAAACTACAACTTTTTAACAAAAAATATCTGAAAAGTGAAGTCGCCAAGACCTATGATGACTTCACTTTTTCATAAACAAAAATTGATCTTCGTTAAGATGATTATATTTTTGAAAAAAAAAATCCAGCAGAATAAAGAACAATTTCACCTATAATGTCGTCCTCCATTCTAACGACTTATCTCTATTAAAAAAAAATCATCTAACCTATTTTTACCGTTTTAACTTCAAAAAGATCCTCAAAATACAAAAAGAAAAAAAAAAAAAAAGCCTTCGAGTGGACGACGAGACAAACATAATGTAAAAGTAAAATGACAAGTGGTGGGTGATGATGAGATGAGATGAGATGGGGTTGATGGACAATGTTGATGCGATGTTGGAAAAGTCCTCTAAAATGCAATTGTTGTTCAGATCTACAACTTCCTAAATTTTACAGTGGAGATTCACGTTGATAATAAAGTCCACGTTGATTCAATGTTATTTTTTATTTTATCATAACATTAAAATCAAGTTTATAAATTGTTTACTTGTCTAGAAAACTTTATTTTTTTAAATTGTTAACAAGAAAGATCCAATCCACCGTCTTTATCTCTCTAATGTCTACCTAGTTTGTCTATGATTGACAATATTTAGAAAACTGATTTTAGTAAATACTACTACTTTAACTCCAAAAATAAATAAGTTAGAACTTAATATAAAATGTTTTTCTATAAATATAATTTTATTTATATATAACCTACTTTTATCTTACAAAAATAATTTAAATTTACTTTTTATTTCTTATCTTTATCTTCTAGAAACCTTGGAAAAAATTATTGGAAACAGGTCCTTGATTTTCATCTTTAACATGGTTTCGTGAAGATTCAAGATTTTGTATTTCTCTTTTTCTATGGTGATCCCAAAGAAGTTTGTAGAAGGAAGTATTTTCCTGAATTTGTAGCTGCGTGAGTGTCTTGAATTATAGAACTACTAACTAGGGAGTCCACGGTGTTGATCTCATGAAGTTTAAAGAAAAAGTAATCTTTGCTTCTCATTATTATTATTTTTTTTCACTGTTTCTCCCTAATTCAAAGGAATTATTTGGACTTTGGTGTTTTTGAAAGAAAGAGTTTCTTGCCCAATTTATGGTCATGGTGGGACGAAGTAGCGTAATTAAATGCCTTTTGGTTTATATGTCGGCGGTATATTCTGAAACAACTTGGTATCAATAACTGTAACCATATATTTATGCATGATTGAGCTTCTAGATAAATCACAATTTCAAACTTGTACGTGATCAATTCATATACACAAAACATACTAACTAAAATAAAATTTACGTAAAATATTAAACCCCTTATAAATTATAATTTTTTTTCATAATAACTAGTTTGATATGTTTTATTTTAAAATATATTTTACTAAATGTTGTATATGATTACTTAAATCAGTATGCGTTCATGAAAAACAATCTAAATGTAATGTTTACGTAAAATATTATTATAATGAGTTCGTTCTAGAAGAGTTTTGGACACATCCAATACCACCAAACTAAATGTCCAGCTCAAAAGGTTGCACTGAGAATTTCTTGGAGCATAACAACCCCAATACCACATGAAATATTAAATAAAACCTAAAATTTATTAGCATTAACCAACAATACAGAGACTTCACAGGAATCATTGGTGGTCGTGACATTTCTATTTAAGTTGAGGTGAATTAAATTTAAAATTAAATGAATTATCATAGATTTATTTTAAGAAAATGTATTGTCCGTTAAATTTAATTATTATTATTATTATTATTATTATTTCATTATCAGATTATCTAATTATCATACATAGATTAAAAACAATAAATTTATAATCTATAAAGAAATACAATCTTTATCTTATAAATTAATTTTATAAATTTAAGTTAAATTTAAAATTTACTTTAATAGTTGACTTTTTTAGAAGTTGGATGAGAGGAATTTTATAAAATGTGGATAAACTAATAGTTCTACCGAGATATTCAAGCTCTTGGACATTTCTTTTATGTTAAATTTTAACTTACTTTTTCTTTTTCTTTGATATTTGTGTAACAACTTGAGTTGTGAAACAACAACCTTAAAACTTAAAAGTGAGGCAACACATGGAACTTTCATATTAATTACATGACATCCGCAGCCATAGTTTTAACTTACATGAGGAGAAATGGACAGAAAATAAGCAGACATTGCCTAACAACTAGAACGACCACATGTTCCTGTCACTGCTCACTGTATTATTGACTCTTTCATCTTTTGTTTTCTTTTTTTTTCTGCATATTTAGGCACCATGTTCTGGAACAATATGCTAGTGTGCATTCTTTAATGGTTGCCCCTGATTCTGGTACTGTATATTTTTGATTCTTAGTTCACTTTTTTCAGTGTGAACGTTGCGCTGTAATAAATTAAGAAAAAAAGTTAATTGTTCTTTATTTTCAAAACAAAAAGTGTCAATCAGCTTTATATCTTGCTTTCACCTTTGTTTTATATTTTATTTCTACTTAAAATAACAAGTTTAAACTGATTTAAAAATATGGAAACTTTATATCTCTACTAGTTACATTTCACTTCAGAAAAATATTAAAAAAAAGTTATTGTTTAAGTATGTGTACTTAAACTTAAGAACATATTTTTTCTAAAATTCCTATTAACAAATCATTTAAATTATTTGTCAATTGATATCTCACACTATTGTTATTCCCACCATAAATAATGTTAAAAATATTTATAATAATTATTACTTATAATTATAAAATATCTTATAATCTAAAATTAGAAAAAATAAATCAATCTATGATTGTTTAGCTTATTTTTAGAAAATCATATTAAAATATAATCATTATCCTATAATATGAAATTAGGGAGAATAAATCAATTCATGATTGTCTAACTGATTCTTAAAAATCATATCAAAATATTTAAAAAAAACAAATTAATTTCTGATTTACAATTTACCATTACTTTCTCTTTGTCTTTTTTAATCTTTTATTTAGAAAAACTTTTCGATATTCTAGAAAATAAAAGAAGAAAAGAAAAACATTTGAATCTGGCAAAAGTTCTTTTCAATATAAGGAAAGCAATAAAATTGTTTTGAATTTTTTTTTTAAATAATGATGATGGCTTGTAAGATATATCACCTAATAGGTTTTCAAAAACAAGTATTTCTGTCCCACAAATTTCAGTTAAAGATCTAATTTTCCTTTAGAAAACCAGAATTGTCCTTGTTATGGGACAGATACACAGGTCCTAATTTTTTATTTTTTATTTTCTTCTACATGGACCCTTTCTAGATGCACAAGTTGTGGTCAATGGTAAAGACTCTGGAGTCAGTGCATGCCCAATTTATGATCCAGAGTCATTCCCCTGTCACAATGTGTTGCCAATTTTTCAGTGCTGGTCCATCAATGTTTTTGTCATATTTACATTAAATAATATACTACTTTAATCCCTCAAATATTAAAATAGATTAGATAATGTACTATTGTCTAACTTATATATTATATACATTATAACGACGGTGGGTATTTTACCTGCATTTTCTATATGAAAAAGACAAGTTGGTATGTACTATCATGCATTATTACGATGTTGCTTTTATGAAAAAATAAAATAAAATACTTTAAGAGAATTCAGAAAAGCAAGCCCTAGTATGATGGATAATAGTTTATAATATCCTTTCACGCTTAAACTAGTTCTTAGTATGATGAATAATTTAATTAACTCGTAAAAGGAAAACACGTTTTATTTGATTTTGGGATGTATAAGTAAGTTTGCATGAAAATAAAAGTTGTCAGCCAATAGTAACATTGATTTTCCTGTCAGTGAATATAAATTATATAGTAAGATAGTTGGTGTGATGAATAGAAATTAACAAAGTAATTGATTTTTCTATGATGAGATTATAGTGTTAACGGAGGCATTACAAAAAAAATGCTAAGAAAATGTTGTCATTTGTGGTGGTTCAAAATTAAGGTTCTTAGTCGCAAATAGTATTGATGACTATATAAAACCCTTCAAATGTTGATCATGGTCCAAATAAATAAATTGAAGTTGATTTTTTTTTTCCCGTTCAGGTGATATGAGTGAGATTTGGTAATGAGACAATGGAGAACAAGAAAAGATAGAATAAGTATTACTTCTCCTTGGGTCTTTTCTTTCATTTACAGTAGTTTTTCCTCTTTTGGGGTTACAGAGAAATATGGGTTGTGAATTAGAGGTAGAGACGATTCTAATAAGACCTGTGGTGCGGGTATTTATCGCAAAATCAATCTTTTTTTATTCAATCATGCTTTCATTAAGTTTTTGTTTGCTTTTTTCCATCACAACTGTTTTTTATTGATTTATTTAACACACTCAACATAGAGATGAGAAGTAAAACAAGCATAAAATAACTAAAATACACTAAACTTGAAAATATAACAAAATAAAAGTTAAAAAATAGTTTATTTATTCATGACTATAAATAAAAAAAAAAGATAAAAATAGATGTTATGAATCGGTCCTAATCATGAAAATAAAGTTTAACAACTTCACTATTTTCTAAGAATAATTATAATAGCTCAATTCATATAATTTATGCTAAAAACAAGGGCTAAAAAGTCTATATAATGAAACCAACATCACAAATTACTTTAACTCATAGCCGCTCTAGTATATTATTTATATATATATATATATATATATATATATATATATATATATATATATATATATATATATATATATATATATATATATATATATTAGGATTTCAATATTATTACTAATTAAGCGATATAGTACTAGATAGACCTTGATTTCTCATTCATTCCTTTGTTAGCATAAAACTTTTTTCCCATTAAAATAAAAACAATAAAAAATTAAAAAGTTTCACCTCACCAACAATTCTTCTAAAGACATTTTGGTTTACGATAAGAACATTAAATCTTTACCTTGAAATCTTAGTAAAATTTGTCTAAGCCATACAAATTTATGCTTTTACATACAATCACTTTCTCAACTTCATTCAACGAGATGAACACATTTTAATAATCAATCATCTCAAGCTTATATATATAGAAGAGATGCAACGAAAGAACAATGAAAACATACGCATGAGTCTTGCATTACACGCTTAACTTATGACGAGTTATTGACGAAGGTGGTGGAAAAAGAGCAAGCATAGTTGTTGACGAAGGTAGGATTTAATTTGGGAGCGAACTGAAGTTAGTTTTGGAGTTGTGGAGGAATGTAGCTACTGAGGAAGGTAGGTTGAAGAAGCTGAAACGATTTGGAACAAGTGCACACGAATCTTTTAAAAATTGTTGTTCACGTATCATTTCCTTTCGTTCACTTCAATTCCTATATTCATTATATCTTTATCAATTCAGTCCCAGATTTTGTTAAAATAGAATAATTGTGTCTTTTCCAAATTAAGAACAAATTTAATTTTTATACAAATGTTACACTAACCTTTTTATTAAAATTGATATTTTTATTAATTAATTATTTTTTTAAATAAATTATAAATTATTAGATTTAATTAAATATTTAATATAATTTTTAGGTTCAATTATTACATAGAATATAATTATTAAATATTTTCTTCTAATAATTATATTTTAAATATACTAATATTTTTAAAATTGACATTTAAAAATTTAAAATATTAAATTTATGTTTTACTAATAATTATATTCTATTTAATAATTGAATCTAAGAATTATATTATATTTTTAATTAAATCTAGTAATTTATAATTAAATTTCAGAAATAACTAATAAAAATGTGAATTTTAATAAAAATATTGGTATAATATTTATATAAAAATTAAATTTGATCTCAATTTGGAAGGGATAAAATTGTTCCACTAATAAAGATTGGTGCAGCATTGAAAAAAAATAACGAATATAGCAACTAGATTAAATAAAGAAAAATGATACAACTACGAACTGACACGTGACACTGACATTGACATGTGACGTGATGTTGACTTGACACATGAACAATTTTTTTTAAATTAAAAAAAAAACACAAGGTGACATATAACATGCATTGTTCACAGGTATTAACTATTTAAATATCGTGAGTAAAAATGACCAAAATGACAAAAAAACGAAAAATAAAACGTATTTGAACACGAAAACTAAATTAGAACTAAATTGAACAAACGTCATGAAAATAGGGATCAAAGTAGTATTTAAGCTTAATTTATATATCAAAGTTATATCAAATGTGTAAGTGATGCATGAACAAGTGGTGATGTTAACTTCAATTTGTGGCATCTAATTACAATTAGTGAAGCTCTAAGCCCAACGGCGGAGCATCGTAGGGGCTGGGTGTGAGAAAAGAAGTCCCACATCGATGGGAACTTACTTTGGGACTTACTTTTAATGTTATAAAAGGAGTCCAGTGTTTCCTTAGGAAATCATCCCAAAAGTCTCTCCCTTTCTATTCCTTTTGTTTTATTTGCTTGAGAGAAGAATTAAGAGAGAATATTAGTTTCTCCTCTAAGAGAGAAGGTTAGTTTTCTCCTTTAAGGTTCTCCTTGTATTAGTTTTTTCTTATTTCTAAGAGAGTGGTTGTCATTATTTTCTCCTTGGGATTAGAGAGAATGATATGTAATTTTTCCTTTCTTTGAATAAATTAAATTCATTGCCTATTATATGTTTTTGTTCCTTTATTTTCATCTTTTAGTTTAGTTGTGAGTACTTGTGTTAGTACTATGATATCCAACAGTGGTATCATAGCTATTGGTTCGTGTGATTATATTCCATTGCTATTGTCATTAGAATAGTGTTGTGATAGTGGATAAAGTGTGGTAGTGTGAAAGTGCATGTCTAGGAAAGTTCTGGCTAGGAAAGACTTGGTACTTAAGTGTGTCCATTAGTGACCCACATCTCTTTCCTGGAAATTACCTGGTGCATTGGTTCACGGTCTGCCTCCATTGTTCCAGTAGACAGTACTATTCATTGTGAGAAGTGCATAAGTCGGTTTTAAAGCCATGACAACAAGATACGAGATAGAGAGGTTTAATGGGAAAATTTTCTCATTATGGAAACTAAAGATGAAGGCAATTTTGAGAAAGGGCAATTGTCTAGAAGCAATTGAAGAAAAACCTGAGGGCATTACAAATAAAAAGTGGAAGGAAATAGATAACAATGCTATAGCAAATTTGCACTTAGCATTGGCAGATGCGGTTTTATCCAGCATTGCGAAGAAGACTACAGCAAAGAAGATTTGGAATACTCTCACAAGTCTGTACGAGGTTAAGTCACTTTACACAAGAATATTCTTGAAGAGAAAACTCTATATTCTTCGAATGAGTGAGTCCACATTAGTGACAGACCACATCAACAATCTAAATACATTGTTTGCCCAACTTTCAGCGGCAGATTTCAACATAATTGAAAATGAACGTGCGGAGCTTCTACTACAGAGTTTACCTGATTCGTATGATCAGTTTGTCATCAACATTACAAATTACAACGTTGTTGACCTCCTACACTTTGAGGATGTTGTCGGAGCTGTTCTTGAAGAAGAATCCAGGCAAAAGAACAAAGAGGATATGGTAGAAAGTGCAAGGCAAACAGAAGCTTTGGTGATGACGAGAGGTTGATCAACAGAACATGGATCTAGTGGGAGTCAGTCTCATGATAGATGTCAAAGTAAGAAGCATCTCAAATGCTACCATTGTGGCAAAAGAGGCATGTGAAGAAAGATTGTTGGCATTTGAAGAATGAAGGAAAGAACTCTAAGGCATCAACCTCACAAGGTTGTATGGCAAATACCTCGAAGGACGAAGATATTCTGTGAAAAATATGAGAGATCTTGTAAGTCATGAAAGCTCAGAAGATCATGGCAGATGTGCATGTGCTTTTGGGAGATACGTTGCAGGAAGCTAATGCAATGGTTGCATCGACAAGTCAAGAAGAAGCGGTGTTGACGTGACATCGTAAACTTGGGTATAAGTCAGAGCGAAGTTTGCAATTCCAGGCAGAACGTAATCTCTTACTCGGGCTCAAGAAGGTTGTTTTACCTATATGCAAGTATTGTGTGGTAAGCCAACAAACATAGTCATAGATCGCAGATTGCTAGTTTGACTACCAAGAAAAAGGAAAACACAAGAAGACTTGGTTTATTCTGATGTAAGGAAATCACCAGAGTTATCACTAGGAGAATCAAAGTTTACTCCAGGAGATTGTGGGTGTACTACGTCAAGAGGAAGTCAAATGTTTTATTACTAGTTCAAGGAATCCAAAGCACGAGTAGAGCTTGAAATTGGGGGAAAGTAAGTGCTGGGGCTATGCTAACAATGTGAAGGGGTACCACCTGTGGGTCCCACTACCCACAAGGTTATTGTTAAGCAAAAAGGAAATGATACTCCAACCAGAAGGCGTTAAAGAACAAGAAAACTTGGTTTGCATGGTTGAACAAATCTCAGTACGGTTTAAAAAGGGCGCTCAGGTGTTCGTACCAAAGATTTGATTCCTTCATAAGCCTCGGTTACAACAGACTGTGTGTTTAGACCATTGATGTTGTATGTGGATGACATGTTGGAGGTAGGCCCCAATAAAGTTTAAATCCAGGAATTGAAAGCACAATTGGCTAGGAAGTATGAGAAGAAGGACTTGGAACCAGCAAATAAGGATTTCAGGGATGCAAATTCACTGAGACAAGAAAGATAGGAAGGTTTGGCTTTCTTAGAAGAAATACTTACTAATAATCTTGAGACGCTTCAACATGCAAGATTGCAAGCCAATTTCGACCCCACTTTCTATCAAATGTTCCTCACGTACGAGTCCTAGCAATGAAGCGGAAAGGATGGAGAAGTCTTGAGTACCGAGTGCATCGGTGGTGGACAGCCTTATGAATGCTATGATGTGTATAAGACCAGACATTGCACAAGCAGTGGGAGTAGTTAGTAGGTTCATGGCAGGTTTGGTGGAGAGTAGTGAAGTATTGACAAGAGGTCCTTAGAAGGAACCTCAGGTGTTGCATTGCGTTTCGGAGGATCAGAATTATGTGTCAATGACGTCTACGTGGATTCGATCCTACTGAAGTCTACCAAAAGAACAAGCAACATGAAGGCGGAGAATAAAGCATAGTGTGAAGATTTGATTCATTTCATCAAAATCTTCAAGTGGGAGATTGTGAGAAAAGAAGTCCCATATCGATGGGAACTTACTTTGGGGCTTACTTTTAATGTTATAAAAGGAGTCCAATGTTTCCTTAGGAAATCATCCCAAAAGTCTCTCCCTTTCTATTCCTTTTGTTTTATTTGCTTGAGAGAAGAATTAAGAGAGAATATTAGTTTCTCCTTTAAGAGAGAATGTTAGTTTTCTCCTTTAAGGTTCTCCTTGTATTAGTTTTTTCTTATTTCTAAGAGAAGGGTTGTCATTGTTTTTTCTTTGGGATTAGAGAGAATGGTATGTAATTTTTCCTTTCTTTGAATAAATTAAATTCATTGCCTATTATCTTGTTTTTGTTCCTTTATTTTCATATTTTATTTTAGTTGTGAGTAATTGTGCTAGTACTCTGATACCCAACACTGGGAGTAGGGATGGCAAAATGGGTCAGGCCCGTCGGGCCGGCCCGCTAGCCCGTCCAAAAAAAGGTGGGCCGGGTTGGAATTTCCAATCCGTCAACCCGTTGTAACCCGGCCCGCCTGACCTGTCAGTTTAGAGGGCCAAAATGGGCCAGCCCGCCATCCTATTTTTTATTTATTTTGTATGTTTAAAATTAAAAATAATTAAAAATAATACTTTTTTATATTATATAAATAAATTTATATATATTGAATAAATTTATAAACAAAATTTTAATACAAAGTTAAAAAAATAAAACAAATTCAAAAAAGTAAAAAAAAAAAAAAGAGATGGGCCAGCTGTTAAGACTTTGGCAAGTGTACCAAGTCGTGCAAGTAGTAACCGGTAAGACCGGAATATCGTTTCCCAAGAGACTCGTGTATACTAATTAATTGCGTAATTA
>Ga0214544_1004519_pt1 | contig 27919 bp, 18 predicted proteins | sample CNSS3metaG_FD_160074 | JGI IMG/M metagenome (GOLD analysis project Ga0214544, IMG submission 160074) | Root nodule microbial communities from cowpea collected in UCLA plant growth center, Los Angeles, California, USA - CNSS3 | ecosystem: Host-associated > Plants > Roots > Nodule | place: USA...
AAAGATTCGCAATGCTCTGAGACTTTGATGTGGTTAGCAAATGGGTTGAAATTTGATGTCATTTGTTGTACAGGTTATGAAATCAATAATTGCACATTCTATACAAAGTCTCTTGATGATAAAAGCATAGTACAAAATAATGGAGTCAGTCTTGAAGCTGAGTCGCTACAATTTTCTACATCTAAAGATCAAAATCCCGTAGTAGGATCAATGTCATACTATGGTGTAATACAAGAGATATGGGAGGTTGATTATCCCATGTTTACTATTCCACTGTTCAAATATAAGTGGATTGACAATAAGAGTGGTGTCAAAATAGATGAATCAGGAATGACTCTAGTGGATTTTCGAGACGAGCCATTTATCATGGCACAACAAGCATCTAAGGTTTTCTATGTTAAAGATCCTGTGTTTGAACATTGGTTTGTCGCTCTTCATGGAAAAAAACATATTGATCCTAATGAAGAGAATATGAGTGATCTTAATATTGCTGTCACCCACCCATTTAGAAGAATGATAAAGGTTAATGAAATCCATCTAGTTGATGATGTACATGCAATTCGAGAAGATCACGATGAAGGAATATACATATGACCAATCAATAACTTTATGTATGAATTTCATATTCTTGTTAAAATTTAGGTGTTTTGTTAAATAATGTTTTATATATTAATTTGCCAGTTGCTTATTAATGTTTTTTTATGTTTTCATTTCACAGATACATGGCTGAACATTATACTTCATCAGAGGATGAAGCACCTACTAAGAGACCCACCAGAGGAGCCACTAGGTTGAGAGAGCTCTTAATTAGAAGAGCTAAAGGTCAGAAAACACATGTTGATATTAACGTCGACACTGGTGAGCCTAGTGGTCGTTATGGGAACGTTTTCAAAAGCTATTTAGGAATGTTTAATATTATTATTTGTTTTTTTTTATCATGTAGAATATTGTTTTAATGATTTTATATAATTATTTTTATTTTATAGCTCATTCTCATAAATATAATTTTACCGCCGTTGTAGTATAAATAACTTTCATTTATTATAATATAAAAATTTAATATCATTACCATAATGTTGAAAAGCTGGAAATTTATGTCTAAATTCAAATTACTATTAGTTTAACATTTTTTATATATATATATATGTATGATTTCATTTAAATAATGTATTATAATATTTATTAATGTATAAACGAAATTGAATACCTTATTGTAAAGGACCCTTTTGTATTATGGAAAAATTAAAAAGAAAGATATGACCACTAGATAACTATGATTCTCCCAAAAGCTCATTATGATTGGATGAATTTACGGTTGCAAGATTTTAAAACTGTAAGTCAATATAATTCTACAATGTTTAGAATTACTTCACAATTAAATTTATCTGGAGAAAAAAATATTGATGAGGATTTGTTGGTAAAAAACATCTCCACTTTTCATGTAACTAATTTGCTTTTGCAACAATAATATCATGAAAAATAATTTCACAAATATTCTGAATTGATTTTGTGCCTTCTAGTGGCTGAACAAAATAATGAGCTTTTAATGAAAAATCATGAGGCTCGTCCAACTACTTCTGCTCCATTTCCAGAAGTTAATGAAGCAACATCTGATTTATATAATCGTGGTCAAGTTCGTGACCATAATAATGGTCATGGATGTAGTTTTGGTTGTGGTCGAAGCCATGGTTGTGGTCGTGGTCGTGTTAGTAATCATGGTCATGGACATGATTATAAAGGAAATTTCAAAGAGAAACTTTATCAACAAAAGTGGAACAATAATGAGAAAAAGAGAAAAGAGAATGGTGAAAATAATGCCAAATAAGATGAAGATATATGTTATCGTTGGTGGTACAGGTCATTGGAGTCGTACCTATTATACACCAAAGCATCTTAATGAACTTTATCAAGAATCACTTAAAAAGAAGAATATAAAAACATACTTTGCTTATGAAGATAATGATTCTGATTATCGCCATCTGGATGCCACTAATCTTGATATTAGTGATTTGTTTTCTAAACCGAATGGAAGCATTGATCACCTCATTGGTAATGGGAGTGTTAGAAAATATATTTTCTTATATTATGTTCTTAATTTTAAGAAAATGTTGTATATTTATTTTATGTTGCTTATATATAATTTTTTCTTGATCAATAAAATCATCTAATTTTCTTTTTTTTAATCTTCTTATCTTATTGGAAAGTAATATCTAATATTAATACTTACGTTTATATGAAGTGTCGCAACCGGGGTCACGACAGGATGACGACCAAAATCATGTTTTTTTTTTAAATTAGAATAGGAGTCGCCACCATAGTTTATCAAAGAAAACTATAGAAAATGTAAAAAGAAATGGTTTGCGAAATCAGTTTGAGTTCGGGAGTCAGTTACGTGTGGAGAATATATTAGCACCCCACACGTCTATCATGAGACATTTCCATCAAATTAGGTGTGAAAAACTAATAAAATTTTAAAATATTTGTTTTTCCTAAAAAACGAAGTAAAGAAGACAAAATATGAATAAAGAAAACATTTTTAAATTCTTTTTAATTAGCCCTACAAGGTGTTTGACCTTATTCCTACGTATTCTTATTATTTGGAAAAAATTTGAAGGTGAACTTGACAAGGACTTGGCCTTGCTTCTAAGTATTTCTATTCAGAATGGAAACTCAAGGATCACAAAGTTCTAAATGAAAAATTATTTCAAAAAGATGTGATTTTTTGAAGGTGAATTCGACAAGGATTAACCTTGCTCCTATGTGTCTCCCATAAGATTGGAGAATCAGCCATCACGTAGTTCTAAATGAAAAATTTTGGGTAATTCTGAAAGGGTTTATAAACTTGAATTGTTTTGGAGAAATTTTACATGTTGTAAAAAAAACAATTATCAAGCAAGTCTAAGACTGAACATGATAATTAATGCTATGAAAATATGATTTTTAAGCAAGTTTGAGACTCAACATGATAATTAAAAATTATGAAAATAAAGATTATCAAGCGAGTCTGAGACTTGACATGATACTTAATGTTACGAAAATAAAGATTATCAAGCGAATTTGAGACTCAACATGATAATTAATGTTATGAAAATAATTATTATCAAGTGATTTCAGGACTTGACATGATAATTAATGTTATGACAATAATTATTATCACGCGAGGACATTATAATTATTTTATGAAAAATTTTATTATCAAGCAAGTCTGAGACTAAACATGATAATTAAAGTTATGAAAATAATGATTATCAAGTAAATATGAGATTCAACATGATAATTAAAGTTATGAAAATTTTGATTATCAAAGCAAGTCCGAGACTTAACATGATACTCATTGGAATGATTTTGAAAGATTTTAATTATCATCCATGACTAAGACCAAACATGATAATTAATTGGAATTATTTTGAATGAGAATTTTGAAAGATTTTAATTATCAAGTGAGTCAGAGACCTATAATATAAAAAAAAAAACTAAAATCTTTATTAAAGATTTGCTTAGCATAAGAAAACATGTTATAAATACAACAAATGAACACACATAGAGTAAATAACCACCTCTTAATGTTAAATCAAGATGCAAAATGGCAATGGTGAATGTTTGACCCAATTTTATACGTTGAAAACATGTTATAAATACAACAAATGAACACACATAGAGTAAATACGTTGAAACGAAACTCACTGGGACTTAGCTTCAAATGTTTGACCCAATTTTATATTTTTCTTACAAAAAGGGCACACATTCAAGTAGAAAAGTAAAAAAAAAAACATGTTAACTTCACATAACCCATTGTTGACACGTAAATGGGCAAGGAAAAAGGCAATGGTGTAGCACGAGTCCCACTAATTTTATTGATTAAACTTTAACCCAAATGCATATAACAAGGCATATCAACCATTAAGTACTAGCTTTGAACAACCCAAACCAAAAGAAACACTCTTCAAAACATGGTGCAAGTGCCAAGAAAAGACATGTAATAATAATATAATATCATGATTAAACCTAATTAATGCCCCCCACAAGAAGAGTTTTTGAGAACAGAGAAATCAAACCTTTCACTATGATATTCTTCAAATCAACAAACAACTTTTAGCCTCTTGATTGGTCTAACACAACCTTTTTATAGGGTTTTTTCGTTCAATATTTTTGCTCCCCCAAAAAGAAAAAAAATTTGTTTCTATTCGTCTCACCCCTCTCTTTATATAATGGATGGAAGAGTTTGATAGATACGAAAACTAAAAGAGTCATGTTGAACCTGATTGGTCATGTTAAACCAATGGGATTGGGTCGGATTGGTCATGTTGAACTCGAATTCGGCGCAACCCGACCGTTGGTTAGGCCTACTCGAGATATACACAAAGAGAGAAAGAGAGAGAAAAAAAAGTTGTTGCATGCTGGTGGTGAGATAAAAGTGGGAGAGAAACACATATTTTCTGAAACATGATTAACAAATGGAGAATGGATATCGGAGGAGAACATATAAATAATTTTATTTTGTTAATAAAACCAAATTAAAAATATCGTAAAATTATTTTCACATTTTTTATACAAAGCTTAAAAGCATTCTTTGATTTAATCTTGTTTTAAGATTTTCTCTCAAATTAGATGCCTAACAGTAAAGAACACATATTTTATTATGTGAAAAATATATATTTATTTAAATTAATTTTCTTTTCTTTATTATATAAAAACTATTTTAATTACATTTCTACTATTATTACTATTTTAAATATATTTTGTGAGACCCCTTTTAATTAATTTCTATTTTAAGAAGGGGTTTGGGCCTGGCCTATTCAAGGGCTCAGAGTTAGTCCATTTTGGGGACCCCTAAGACCCCCTTTCCAGCCCTAATGCCTTTACTTGTCTCATTTAAAAAAAAAAAAAACAGATTCTCCCCCTCCCTTATAGCATTTGAGAGCTCTGCTAGGGCACATGAAACCTTCCATCTTTGAGCTAGCTAGAAGCATTCTACTTCCAAGTAAGTCGAACCTTGAAGCTCCTTGGTCATTTCTTCCTGTTTTTACCGTTTGGGTACGTTCGTCTGGTTAGGCTTTAACCTTTTATGTTCATTTTGTCTTGGTGTTCCTGTTTTCAGCTCACTGTTGTAATCTTAGATTGTGTTTTGAGCGAGAAGTGGTCTCGCTTAGGCGAGACGTTTTTGCCTGAGCGAGAGCTGATTTGAACCTTGCAGTACCCTTTGTCGAGCTCTCGCCTAGGCGAGGAGGGCTTGCTTGAGCGAAAGGACCCATTTTGCTTGAGTGAGGACCCTTTAGCTTGGCGAAACTACGCCAAGAGGCACTGTGTTGGCTGCTGATTGTTCCATGATGGTTTTCTATAATTTTCTTTGCTCAATATATGTGATCATGCTTGTTTGTATGCTTTAATGAGACTGAAAATATTAATGTTGATATGAAAAGCATGACTTGTTTTGGGTTGGTGGTGGTTTGGCATGAGAATTGAATTCTTGAGATGGCATGTGGATTTTGTTCGTAAAAGAGTTTCAAGGAAAACTCTTGGTGATGGTAGTTAGTGTATACCTTGCTATAGGAGATGTCTAGATAAAGGAAGGTATCCTAAACTCTAATAATCGGTCACGCTCACATAGAGCAAAGTGACTTATGTCGTGAGAGTGGCAAGAGGTCCTAGTCTTGGGACATATTGGGCCTAAGACATTAGAGGATTAACCTTGTGTGTGGTTGGGTGATAACCCCTTGTGTCTAAACTCTGCAGAGTTTAGAAGCCAGCACTGCCGCATACTTCCTTTAGAATTATATATCACATGGTTTGGGTGCCTATTGCTAGTTTGTTTATAACCTGTGTTATCAATTACTTACTCAATAACATGTTAAAAATATTTTCTCTAGCTTACCCTTTCTTTTGGTGTGTGTTTCTTTGCTTGGTTTTCCTTTTTGCAATGATCACCAAATTATTGGTGTGAGCAGATGTGGAAACCCCTGGTGGTACTCAGGGTGGTAAAGATGTTGTTGTGTAAAGTGGTGCCCATGGTTTGGGTTGTGGTTCACTGTTGAGCCCCTTTTAAAGAACTCTTAGATTGTTTTAGATTCCTTACTCTACGAGCAATCTTTTGAAAAATAATAGTACTCTTATGTTACATTTTTATGGCATCGTTGTGTGCCTAAGCTTTTATTCCAAGTATATTATGGATAACTGCAATAGTTAGTACATGTATGCTTCATGTCATCTGCTCTTTTATATTATAATTATGTGATGCTTAATTTTAGTAGATTACTCTATTAGAAATGGGATGTCACATTCTTATGGTATCAGAGCTTTCGTTCCTTAGATTTTGTGGGCTGTGTTCTTTCTTAGCTTTCGTTGTGTCTTCCTTGTTGTGTTTTAAATGAGTTTCTAATCTAACACAATTATCTGATGGTTCCTTCTGTGTGTCCAATGATATGGCACCACCACGTGTCACTCCTCCTCCACCCCTTCAAGGTGATGGGCAAGATATCGCAAGGGCGATTGAGGCCATGGCAGCGACCCTAAACCAACAGAGTAACACCATGATGCAATAACATGAGGCGGCGATGCAGCGTCAGGAGGCCTCTCTAGAGCAGCAACATATGGTGATGCAACAGATGAAGGCTGCGAGACTGGCTTCTAAGGCTGCTCAGAGGCAGCATATGGAGGCTCTCCGCCAGTTAGAGGAGAACATAGTTGATGCTTAAGTGTACAGTCCTCACCCCCAACCCCCACCCCATGAATGGAGCTTGGAGGATTTCTTGAAGCACCAACCCGCTAAGTTTGATGGCAAGAAAAGTCCCGACCAAGCAGACCAATGGATGAAAGACATGCAGCGCATCTTTGATGCCAAGAGGTGTCTGGATGAGAGCATACTTGCTTTCACTGTCTATATGCTCACAAGAGAGGGTGAGCATTGGTCATGGAGGAAAAACATGAGCAGATTACTTGGGAAGCATTCAAGAGGAATTTTTTGACGAAGTACTTCCCTGATAGCGTGAGATACGCTAAGGAGGTAGAATTTCGTCAGTTGACCCAGGGTGACAAGTCGGTGGCCGAGTACGTAGAAAGGTTCAAGCATTTGGGGCGCTTTTACACCATGCTACTTGATGAGGAGTGGAGATGTAGGAATTTTGAGATTGGCCTTCATGGAGATATAAGATTAGTGGTGGCACCGCTCTCCATCAAGGACTTTGCTGCTCTAGTGGAGAGAGCTTCTGTTATGGAGCGGATGAAGGCTGAGATAAAGGCTTAGCAAGTTCAGCAACAGAGGGTCAGTGGATCGTCTGGGTCCCGACCTAGAGTCGAGGAGAGGAAGAAACCCTATGCTAGGCTGCAACCTCAGGTGGCTAGGGGTTTTACATCTCAGTAGTCGTTAGTGCCTAGATGCTATCAATGCAATGGACCACATCTGAGGAGTGCATGCCCGCAGTTGGCTGGTACATAGAGGTGTCATTGCTGTGGGAAGATGGGACATTTGGTTAAGGATTGTCCCACCTCCAGAGGGACTATGGCGAGGCCCCTGACTCAGACTCCAGTTCAGACTCGTCAAGGGAGATGAGGTAGCAGGCCTCAAGCGGCGGGCAGAGTATACGCTATGACCGGGGCAGAGGGAACGAGCTCAAGTAATCTTGTTGTTGGGTGTTGTTTGATTTGCGGGAAAACCTCTTTGCATGTTATATGATTTTTGAGTGACACACTTTTTTGTGTCAGAGTCTTGTGTGTAAGAGTTGGATCTGCCGGTTAGTGAGCTACAATTTGATTTGGTGGTGATACGTTGGCATCTGGGTTAGTTAGGACATCGTCTGTGTATGCTAGTTGTCCAGTATAGGTAGAGGGGTGCATGTTTAAAGTTAACCTGATATGCCTACCTCTACAAGGCTTGGATGTGATCCTAGCGATGGATTAGCTCTACAAGGCTTTGATGGATTAGTTTCTAGTTTCATATTCATTCTGTAGCATTTAATTCTGATTATTTTCTGTTATTATTATGTTTGCCTTTAAGTTTTTGCACCAATTTAATTTTTTTCATGTCTTACCTTTTAATTTCCTACAACAAGTAGTTTTGATTCAAGCTTTCTATTAGTGGTTTGGTTGAACATTTTATTTCCATGCATTAGAAATAAGTCAGCCTTGATAACTTCTTATGTATAGTTGGTGTGCATAGTATTAAAATTTGTCATTGGGTTTGATATAGCAAATATTCATACATGATTTATACCTCTTGAATCTGGATGTGAATCTAACGTACCTTATATTGTTGTTGTATTTTGCATATAAAATTTGTTTGGCAGTCTGCATTAGTGCATCATGGTAAGGAATCTTATTTCAAGCATCATTAATTAATATATTTGCATATGCATAAGTAGTCATTACCACATTTGCATTGCATCTAGAGTTGAAGTGCATTGTTTGGGTTGGTTGCTGTTAACTAGATACCAAATATGCCTTTCCATTTCATTTTGATAAAGATTTGGATTTTGGTATTATGTTGTTGTAATACTTTGGTTCAATGATGCTATGTGCATGACTTAAAGTGATGATATTTGATTCTAAATGCATGAGGCTTGGTCTTACAGTATGCGTTGACTTGTATCACAAAGTTGTCACGTAGTTCATATATCTTTTCAATTTGTTTCAACTCATGCATTGCGTTACCAATTTAAGTTTGGTAGCATTAAGTTATGCATTTCCAACGGTCAATCCCATTGTAGTTTTGCATCACAATTAGGCTTATCTGTAACACCCCTTCTGAGATGCCACGTGTGATTTAAAAAATTCCAAAACTTCAAAACATAGCTTTTTACACCATCCTACTAAAAAGAAAATTCACAACCATTTTATTTATAAAAAGCACTTGTCAAAATGTCCTTCGAATAAAATTTTATAATCTAAAAAAAACATCATTAAAACTCAAACCAATTTGGTATAACTCATCAAGAAAACTTATTACAAATATTTCCAAATGAAAATAATTCTCAAAATAGACAACTATTACATCATAGTCCAAAAACAAATTCAAAATGCTTTTAAAAATAAAACTCCCAAGTCCTTCCCTCGAGCTCCTCAGAGCTAAACATCTTTACTACCATCTACATCAACATTTGCTCTTGCATAATACAGACATTAAACGATCATCGAAAAAACACAACAACACTCCAAAGAAAGAGTGAGATAACAAAATAAACATCACAAAGAATACTAATTATATCACATTCTCAGCCATGCTATCCAAGATATCAACCCATCACATGTTCCAAAACTACAACATGCAATCATCAACATATTACCACCAAGTTATATAAACAGTATGACATTCCCTCACAATCAACCACTCAACCTTTCTTGCGTAACAACGCCTCTTGGAAAAGGTATTTCCCCTTCTTTCCATAGACTTACAAGCAACAACTCTACCCCTTTGACAAAGCCTTAGGTAAGAGCGCTCTTGCTAAACTTATGCCAAAGCCTTATGGTTGAAAGAAACCCTTTTACCCTGACTCAACAAATCCCTCTAGGTAAAAGAACCATCTTGGCTTTATGGTTATCAGAGAATTCATACTCTCACATCATATATGTACACATATACATATCATAATTCATCACATGATCAAACATACCTCAACTCATCATACATATATGATCATACCAAACCCTGCAAATGTATTCCAAACAAGCACAACGCACAACCATAATTCTTACACCGAAATTCCAAAGTAAAATTTATCATCTTGAAACCAAAAACACTACAATAATAAATGACATATTTCTCAAACTACGGACCTCCAATAAACAATCCTACCGTTCAAACCAAAGATTAGCATGTTACGGACTAACTATCCAAAATTTGAGCTTCATCCAGCGGTTAACAAGCCGAAAAGATTAATTTTACTAAAATTGCGCAAAGTAGAAAAAACGTAGTCACCTAATGAGAAAAAAAATTATAAAAATACAAAAAATAACATCAAAGCACATCGGAACCCATTTTCATCAGATACAAACATCCAAAATATGCACCAAACTTACCTAACATCTAATCAAGATGATACTAGGATTTCATAACCTTAAGAAACCCAAAAAATATTCTTTCTCCACTAGATCATCCAACCCAAAAATTTCATAACTTTAAATTCATTTTCTTCTTCAGTTAACAACCTTAAATCACAATGCTAATTAAAAAAAATCATATCAATTTTCAAATAACATAAGATTCCCAATATTGGCATGCACACAAAAAATTTTCAAGAACGTATAACTCAACAAAAACTCTTTTATGCTGCCAATAGAAAATTCCACTACACAAAATTATTAACACATATTGTAGTCATGAACCGAGAATTGTCAACCTTCATATCAAGACCAACGTGCTCTACAATTAACTCATACCTCTTAAATAAAAGTACATTTCAGAATCAATTCATTGCAACTACAAAATTAACAAAAATCTTACACTAAACAAATTATACCTTTCTCTCCCAACCACAACTCATGTAATTAAACCAAAAGAATTAAAATTTTGGACCTACCACTTCACTCTTCTGAAAAGCACATTTAGAACCCATATCCAACAAAATTATGCATTTAAAAAAATTGTACAAGAAAAAAGTACATAATTCTCCACAATCTCATCACCATACCAAATCTCAATTATGCCTCAAATTTTGTTCTGAAAAAATTTCTCCAACCCAAATTATTTTACTTTTATCCAACATAAAAAAAAGAACAAAACATCAAAATAAAATATTATATTGTTACCTTAATCCCAAAAGAAATTACGCCACCAATATATTAACATTATCTCACCATAAAACTCGTGCATGGAATAAGAATAACTATCCAACAATTACACCTATAAAAAAAATGAATAACTCCTCTTACCTGGAATGCTCTCGAACAAAGATTCTTCCTTCCAACTGGGAATTTCTACCCCAAAATTACTTTCTCCTTCTTCCCTTCTCTTGCACTCAAAAAATTGTTCTAAATAACACTTTCTAAGAATTGCACATTGCTCTACCACACCTCACAGGCCAATGTTTAACTTAGCTAAAAAAACCCTTCTATTTTCCTTTAAAATTTAAAGTTGATAACTATCTCCTCTAACAATATTTTTCTGACATAATTTCCCTTTTTAATAATCCATTTAAAGTAATAAAGTAATCTAATTAATGGTTGCACCAAAATAAAAGTATTTTCTCCACCTTCCCTTGACTACCCCGAAATTACTAATATAAACCAGTACATCTTTGACTGCATGAGGTTCAAAAACACAACCACTAAGATCCAAATAGCCACACCAAACCAAATAGACTATCACATTTATCTTGCCAATTACATGCACAACAAACATTACAAATAATATTTACATTGGTGATGAATTCAAAATAAATTATAATGAAAAATTATAGAAAATAAATCACTCCCATTGAACATATAAACCCTTCTAGAACAACTATAAAATAATATTTAAAATAAAAACACTCTAAATTCAAATATCAAGAATTGAAACCTTAATCACCAACTCATGACCAAGGCTTTGGCCGATTGTACTATACTTCACTTTTACAAAATTATTTATTTATTTAAATAATACTCCTCACGTCCAATTACCACTCTTGAAAAATTTAATTATTTTTCCCAAGTCTTACATAATGCATGAGTTTTGGTTTTGTGTGAAGCATAATTCCATTCATTGCAAGTCCCAATTTTTTTCCTAGCATCTTAGCATTACATACATAATGTTAGAAATAGGTTGCATTAGTTTCTGTTGAACTAGATTCTGCATTGCAATTTTGGATTGAAATTGTTGTCAGTGTAGGTTTACTACTGCCATAAAAACTCTGGTTCTGCATTATATCACATGCACATAATGGTTTGTAGTCTGGTCCAAGGGTTATAATGCATTCTAGTTAGCATATTGTATCTATTTGAAAACGTGGACTAGTACATGGTTTAGTTCATGCATTCACATCATAACAGGTTCTGCATCTGCGTCCTTGATAACGTTGTCGTTGACACGATCAAATTAATACTGCTTACCTATAACAACTTTAGTATTGTTAAGAAAGTAGCCAACAAAATAGAAAGGGTAAAGTAACCCAAAGTTGTCTCCCAACAAACACGAAATTGATTTTTAACCAATTAGTTGCTATAAAACTTCACAAAATGGTTAATCAAATAAAATAAGGAATAAAGAAATAAAATTTGAAAAGGATAAAAAGATAAAAAAGAATGATAAAGAAAAATAGATTGATTCTACTACTTTTTCAAAATAGATCCATCATCGATTATCTAAAGATTATTGCTCAATTCATTATTATTGTAGATTTACAAATTAATCAATGTAAATTCTCAATTAATTTATTGGCGTTCTCACTATTAACCAAAGTAATTTCTCAATCAAAAGCAAGAATTTTGTAGATTAATCATAGTAAATTTAACCAAAGTAAATTCTCAATTAAATATCACTATCCTTAATCATGTCCATTCTTTTACCTCTAAAATCATTCAAAAATTTAATTAACCAAAGTACATTCTTAATGAATTCTAGTTAAAGTTTTCACCTCTAAGCAAAGTAAATTCTTAATCATTGGCAAAAATCCATTCAATCACATAAAAGTTTCTAAATTTAACCAAAGTATATTCTCAATTAAAATTAAAAATCCTTGAACCCATATGATTGATATGCATATAGATTAAAACATCTCACTAATTATCTATGATGTAAAAATCGTTACTTTTCACATGATTCAAAGATAAGAGACATAGATGAATTAAAACCTCAACAATAATAAAAAGAACAAAGAAATTATTTCATTCTAACCTTAGAATCCATCATGAAATTACAATGGAATCAACCCAAGAAGCTTAACACTCCATGAAATCAAAATAAAAGAAATATAGAAGAAGAAAGGAGAGAGAAAGAAATTAGACCCCCCTAAGGGTCCCTAAATTCCAAAGTGTCGAGCTTGTCCTTTAGTGCTTTCCCTTGGTCTCTTTATATAAGTCTTGATTGGACTTGAATGTTATATTTTCTATTGTTGAAATCTTTTCTCTTTTGATATAATATCTCTCAAATTATTAACAGCTTTTATCAGTTTCTAAAATATTTGGAAGATTTCCTTTGGTGATAATTTGAGATATATCAAAGATAATTAATCAAAAATCTTTAATTAATTATTCAGCAACTTAATTTTTGTCCAATTTCCAATTCTGCCCCTCTTGTAATCTCCTCCAATTATCTTCTAAATAATCCAATATCTTCAAGATATATTTATTTGTTGTGGAGATCTAAAAAGATTCAAGAAGATCTTGCTATATTTAAAAAGATTTGGTAGTTATTATCTTTTGATATTTTATTTTATAATTAAATAAGATAATTATTTAAAAATATCAAATAAAATATCTATAGATATATTTTCCCAAATTATCTTTTATCATAAATATTTACGAATTATCAAAGCCCTTCTTTTGGAAAAAGATAGAGAAAACCGTAAAGTCCAATTTTTTTTTTGCCCAATCCCTCTTTTTGTCTTACCCAAACTTCTTCACTTTTTCAAGCTTTTCTTCCTGTTTTCATGCAATGGTTGACTTGGAATTTTGTTATTTTTTATAATTTCATATTTTATCTTTAAGGTTTCATGAAGCTTTAATCAATTTTATTTCCACACCTCCATGAGTTCAACTTAGCTACAATAACACTAACACACGTCAAAATATCCAAAGAACATTTATGCAACTAAAAATCTATTTTTAACATCTTTTTCTATCTCATGCTTAATAAACTCAATTAAAAGAAATCCCAATTAAATCAATATTTTAAGAACAAATGTTAATTAAAACTTCAGAATTAAACATTAAATGGGGTCGTAAATATAAACTCATCAATCATACCATTCACTTAGATTCTTTCTCATTCCATTTTAAATCTCATTTTCATTTCCATGCATCTTGCATTCCACATCAGCGTTATATTATATAGTTTAGCATCATTCATTCATTTAGATTAATTTTAATTGAATAAAATTATGCACATCTCTTATAGAAGTAACACATGCTTTTGCATCCTATGCATTTAGGATCTTTTAAATAAATTATGCACTTTCTTAATTTGAATTTAGTTAATTTTCCCCTTTTGTTTTCTTTTATTTTCTTTTATTTTATTTTTAGCAAGATTAAAATACGCAAGCTAACTTAACATGCACCATTTTCTTGGATTTGATCTTGAGTCATCTTCCCTACTACATTAGGCGGATAATTTAGGTTTTCTTGGCCTTATTGCGACTAAAAGACAGTTAACAACAATCTAATATAGCAAATGAATCTCAAGCCCGCCAAAAGCTAGGGATGGCAACAGGTCGAGTCGAGTGTGGATAGTGCCTATTGATGAGCGCATATTTGTACCCTCATTTGATCTTTAATTTTGGGTTATTAATTTTTTTTTTCATAAAAAGATTAATTTAATTGAGATTTTTGATAATTAGACTATTTTAACTTGTGAGATAAAATGTCTTAAAAAGTGCTTTTTAGTTGCATAAATTATGTTTGGATATTTTAAGGTTTGTCCAAGCAGCTAAAATTAAGATTAAGCTCAATTAAGATGTGAAAATAAACGGATTAAAATTACAAAGCACCTTCAAATAAGGATAAAATCATAAATTCCGAAAATATCGCTTCTACACATTACCAAAAATCGTGTACATTGTGGCGGTTTCAATATGGTTGTTTTTTGAAACTGCTACTTTTTACAACATAATGTCATTTTTTGAACCGCCATATTTTACTTTTAATTTAAGGTAGTTTCATCTGCCATTTTATTAATAGTAAACTGCCATATTTTATATGTAGAATATGTCAATTTTAACTACCATATTTTAGTAAATCCTAGTATAAAAATTTTCCCAATTCGAATTAATTAGATTAGTGAATATCAAATTTGCCCTTGCACGAGAAACCATTTCTTGCATTTGTTATTTCCCAAATCAGTTTGTTGCCTTTGTACGGGAAACCATTTCCCATGTAGGTCTCTTTTGCAAAGTGTTGTCGTTGTTGCCCATCGTCGTGGAGATGTAGGTCGTCGTCACCATGGATAAAGAGCTTGTGGTAATGTAACCCCCTTCGTTCTTCAATTTTTGAATTTGGATGTCCATTGTTCGTTCTGTTCGTTTATGAAGCTTGTTGTCGACGTAGTTCTACTTGCTGATTTTAGGTTTCGGTAAGTTTAGCAAAAGAATTTTTTATTTAGGTTTCTAGGTTTTGAATTTCTCATTCACTTAATTTTCTTGATGTTCTGGGTGTTGGGTTCACTTGACTCATTGAGATTTCAGGTTAGATGTTTTGAAGGCTTTTGCTTAGGTGCTGGGTGGTGGATTTTCACAGTTTGCAACCTTCTATTGTGTTGGATTTAATTAGGGTGAGGGTACTTATAACAATTTCACAATAAGAACATTTATATAGACTTATCACAATAACAGAATCTCAAACAAAGGACTATTTTATCTTTTAGTTAATATATATAAGATTATGTGATATCTTACTTTTTCTATAATATCTCACACTCCTGATCCATGGTTCCAAATTTTTGTTACAAATAAGAAAAATTGCAGGACTGATAAAGTTAGTTAGTACCAATCTTTAAAATGTTTGTGATGCTTATTTTTATGAATTATTGAGGCTAAAAAAGGAGGTTGAAAGATAACGAGATAAAAAAAATGTGAGCCATAATTGAGTTGTGGGAAATTAGGGCAATACCTATAGCTTTCGTGCATCTAGACTTTTTCCCAATCATTATGTTTTTTCACCTATTATTCTTCCTTTCATTGCTATGCTACCTTTCTAAAACTACTCATTCTACCTTTCATTTCATGAAAATTGAGAGCAACTTTAATCTTTCCTGATTTATGACTCAATAATGGCTTATGTTATGCCTGATGGATATGTAGTTGTAACAAGTACTAGAGTAGTTGGTGTACGTCATTGTATGGGTTCTTCTCTCATTTCCTTTGCTTTAATTGGTTATCTTTTTCATAATTATAGAACATGTATATATAAGAAACACAACCAACTTAAAAGGCAATTAAATTTAGTTGTTATTATAAATTGTGCAATCACATCCTCTCTCAGTTGAAAAGCATAATTTTCTTCAAACCTTTAGAACCCCAAAGATTAATGAGGCATCCTAGAGATTCTGAGGCTTGGAAAACATTTGATCTATTGCATCCAGAATTTGTAGATGATCCTCAGAATGTTCGATTAGGGTTAGCTACTAATGGTTTCAACCCTTTTGGGAACATGAGTACAAGTCACAGTATATGGGCTCGTGGTCCTCATACCATACAATCATTCTCCTTAGGAGTGTATGAAACAAACCTCCTTTATCCTCTCTATGATAATTCCTGGTCAACAAATGGCAGTGAACGATATTGATGTCTACTTAGAACCATTGACTAAAGAATTGAAGGAGTTTTGGTATGATAGTGTTCAAATATTTGACTATTCAAAAAAAAAGAAATGTTAACACTCCCTAGGCTAGGAAATTTATCTAGATGGAGCACACATTGGTCTTTCTTGCCCTACTTGTAACTTTGAAACAAACTCTTGTTGGTTGTATAGAGGCAAATTTAGTTTTATGGGACACTGTAACATCCCTAAGGAATATTACTTTTTAAGTAAATATAAACGAATAAATACAATAAATTAAAACACGATAATATTAATAAAACCGCATTTGTAATCGCATATTCCCAAAACGCGGGAAAATTAAAACAAAACTTTAACTATAACATAGTTCAAATATTCACAATTTCTTTATACAAAATCTACCAAAGTTCCACATAATTAAAATTTACATCAAAATTCTTTTAAAGAAAATCCTTTCAAAACCCCAAGTCGCCCCTGCACTCCGCCTCTAAGCATCTCTTGGCTCACCTGTCAAATCATCTCCTCCCGGATAACAAGTTAACCGATCATCGCCACACACACACAGATAAGGTGAGCTATGCACAACCTTGATCTCATAGTCCTTCATGAGTCATATTCATGAACTAGGTCTTGGGACTTCACTGTGCTCCCACGAATCTAACCCATTCGTGGTCCAACCCTACGAGCCTATCCCGCTCATAGTCCTGCCCCACAGACTCCTTGTATGTAGGAAAAACATACAGGCCTTCCTCGCTCGGACCATGGCACACACGCAATCACCATACTATAGACTCCTCGCCAAATAGCAGCCGATGGGAACATAATACTTCCTTGCCCATCGTGCGTCCAACACATGTAATCACCATACTAAGGACTCTTTGCCACTTAGCAGCTGACGGGAACTACACAGTTCCATGCCCATAATGCGTCCAACAATCAAGCCCATCCCAGACCCCTATTAGAGTTAGTCCTTCAAGCCCAAACACAAAGGTAGGTGAACTAAATCCTTCAAGTTCACTGATCACCACCACATACAAAAGGAAACTCACAGCAACGAACCCATCAAGCCCCAACACCATAACCAAAAACATAAAATTCCTATACTTTAGGAAATAACAAGCAATCCAGCTCAAACTACACACAAAAGGCATAGAACCCACAATATTCTCGCTTAAGCCAGGGACCCTCGCCTAAGCTAAACCATCAACCTCACTTAAGCTAGTCCACCTCGCTTGAGTGAGCATGAAACAATGACTGCACCACGTTGTCTCGTTGAGGCGAGCCCCTCTCACCTGAGCGGGACCCCATTCGCTCAAACACCCTAATATCCTCGCTTGGACGAAGATTCAATGTAATCAGCACCAATGTCTCCTCGTGACCTCGCTTAGGTGAGCCATTCTCGCCTAAGCGAGAGTATAAGTCGCTCAACACCTTAAAACCCCTCGCTTGGACGAGAAGTCACGCTCAACACGCGAAGGCTTCATCGCGACCTCGCTTAGGCGAGCCTCTCTCGCCCAAGCGAGAGTATCAGTCGCTCAACCCTGACACAAGTCGCCTAGACGAGAAGTGCGATTAAAAACCAAAACAAGGCTCTGCAACTCTCGCTTAGACGAGATGGACTCGCTTGGGCGAGACTTCACGCACACAATTCACCCAAAACAATGCCAAACCAAACCAAAATCATACCAAAATAGCATTCCATCATTACCAACACATTAACATGACAAACAACCCTCATAATCATGGTTTCTATTCATATAGACTACCAACTTCGTGTCCAAAATCAACAATGACACATTCCATACCAAACCCTCCTCCTAATCATATAATACCAATCATGAATGTGTAAACAAACCTCAACCAGCACTCTCAATCATAGCAAATATGACACACATCTCATGACCACAAAAAAAAACCAATTGAAACAGCAATGACCCAAAACCATAACACATAACAGTTAATTTAAACGCACAAGGACAGCTCCCCTAACGTGGAATTCTTAATTAAAAATTGAGGGAGGATAAAGTTCCTTGGTTCACCAAATGCCTTTACTTCAGCCCCTTGCACACCCTAATTTCGTTCTCCTCTCCAAACTAGTTCACAACACTAAAATTTGGCTTTTATAGGTGTCTTGATAATGGGTTTAAAACTAAAAATGAAATTGCGCTTAATTATGGTTTTAATTCCTATTCAATGTTAATTATAGGGGTTTTTCAACCCCTCTTGGATTGCCCCTTGTGTTGGGGTTTTCCTTTGCCCTTTCACATTCACTCCCACAACTTCATTTAGCCAAAAATAAAGTCTATTTTACCTCTAACAAATTCACTCCCACAACTTCATTTAGCCAAAAATAAAGTCTATTTTACCTCTAACAAGGTTTGAACCCGTGACCTTCCACTCATAAGGTCAAAGCACAACCATTATGCCAATTCATATTTAGTGATAACTATTATAATTCTATAATTATGATATCACTCATTATTCACAAGCATTTTATCAAAATAATAATAAATCCAATAACCCATAAATGGCATACATAGGACTCAAACCCAAGTCCTTTCACACATCCAAGTACTCTCAACCACTTGAGCTAGTACTTTTTCACGTCACATCAAACAATATTTAATGCCATAAAGGATCTTCCTACCCGCATTTATTAATTAATTAATTATTTAATTAATTAATTTTCATGGGTCTTACAAACACCGTCGATTTTTACCAAAATACCATATCGATTTATGTTGAGTCAAACTATTTTCAATGGAAGAACTGAATTAAGGGATGCACTAAGTTCTTTGTCAAGGTTAAACATATTTAAACAAGTTTAGGGTTTAAATATTACATTTGGGAAACCATTAGAAACTACAAATGCAAGTAAGAGAGCTCGAGGAAACAATGTTGATGTTATTGGAGCAGGGGAGAAAGAGAAGTATATTTTTTACCTTCGTTATTGGGAGATTTATGCCATCTTTGTTTTCATTGTCAAAAGTAAAGAAAAAAACATTTTTGCAAACATTGAAAATGTTAAAATGTCAAATGGATACTTGGGTAACATCTCAAGGTGTATTGCCTCAAATTCTTATGGAATAATTACTACCTACTACCATACATAATGTTTTACCAAACTATGCGATTGTAGTTATAGTAGAGCTATGTTCCTTTTTTCAACAATTATGTGGTAAATCTTTAAGTCAATTAGATCTTGATAAGCTTGAGTCTTGCATGATTCAAACTCTTTGCCACTTGGAAATGTTGTTCCCTCCTAACGTTTTTACAATTATGACGCATTTAACTTGTCACCTAGTTGGTAAGGCAAAAATTGGAGGTCCATCTCATTATCGTTGGATGTATCCCATTGAAAGGTAATTATGGTTGGCACACCTCTCTATTTAATTTTTTGAAGTGTAAATCTTGTTTTTCCTAATTGTGATAACATTTTATAAGTATTTGGGACACTTAAAATCCTATGTTTGAAACAAGGAATAACCCAAAGGTTCTATTGTGAAGGATATCTAGCTAAAGAGGTTCCAACTTTTTGCTCTCACTATATGGAAGGGATGGAGACAAGAATTAATAGACCTTCATGTGTGGATGTGATGGACGTCCTTGGTGGAGAAGTGGAAGGAGATCCATAAAGGATGCTTAGGATGAGCAGAGATGCAACAAAATTGGAGAAGGAGATGAAGCTTGCTCTCGGAAATAGAGGATCAATGAAGATGAAGAGAAGAATGGGTGCTATGATATGGAAGGTGGCTAGAGGAGATATTGGAGAATGGTAGCCAAATGTGTTCTCAAATAAGAGTAGAAGAAGTGGAGTGATCTCAACAACTATGTTTCTACTTTGTTAATTCAAGAATAACCCTCACAATGTGCTTAGGAAGTTATCATTTATAGTAGATTAGCTTCCTTAATGCAATTCAAATTAAGCACAAATGTAATGGAGATGTAGCTTGAAAAGCAAGCTGAATTCTTGGCCGTGTGATGTAGGAGATGAGGTATGATGGCGCCAAGTGGCATGTCACACAGTCCTTGCCATTTTCACACTCTCCTTGCTTTGGTCATGCTTTGCTTGCTTATCTCCATATTTACCACATTGGCAAGGATTCTCGGCCAAGAAGGAAATTGGGCTCGCCCAATTTTTTACACCATGTAATCACAAGTATTTAAGCTTATTTATTGAAAGCAAAGCCTAAACAATGACCCAATTTAAATCTAGACTATGTCTTCCATGCATAAACTCATATTTTGGAGATTTCTTTGGCCCATGTGAATAAAGTGAAAAGCCCATGATTGACTTGATCATCTTGTGAGAGGCCCATGTGGATCTTCTTCATCACGCTTCTAGTGATTGGGCCACATGGTCGGCTTGGGCTTGTTGATGCATTTGGGCTTAGGCTTGTTGGGATCACATCAGGATGATTACTATAATACAATTTTTTCTCAATTAAGTACCTTATTTCCACCAATTTGTATAGTAGTAAGTGCCTTTAAAACTTTTGAGTTATCAACCATTGAGAAAACTCAAGCTATCAATATGTGTTGTTTAATTGCCTTGAAGTGGATGAACCTTTATCAACGATGTGATGGACGTCCTTGGTGGAGAAGTGGAAGGACATCCATAGAGGATGCTTAGAATGAGCAGAGATGCAACAAAATTGGAGAAAGAGATGAAGCTTGCTCTCGGAAATAGAGGATCGATGAAGATGAAGAGAAGAATTGGTGCTATGATATGGAAGGTGGCTAGAGGAGATATTGGAGAATGGTAGCCAAATGTGCTCTCAAATAAGAGTAGAAGAAGTGGAGTGATTTCAACAACTATGTTTCTACTTTGTTAATTCAAGAGTAACCCTCACAATGTGCTTAGGAAGTTATCATTTATAGTAGATTAGCTTCCTTAATGCAATTCAAATTAAGCACAAATGTAATGGAGATGTAGCTTGAAAAGCAAGCAGAATTCTTACAAACCAATCTAAATTTCATAGCATCATCAAAAACAGCAAAAACCGAGAGTGAAAGTGGATGAACAAAGCAAAGGAGAAAACAAGAAAAGCTAATTAGAAATGCTAAACCAAGAGGGATTAAAATGAAACATGATTGAATGATTAAAGAAGAATTGACAAACAAAAAATTAAAGGCTGTAAATATAGGCAAGCACCACAAAAGGAACCTAGAAATGCACTAAAATGGATGAAAAACAGCAAAGACAGCAAGACAAAAGTGCTCAAAATATTGCTAAAGTACTCATTGCAAAATAGTGGCAAATGAAGGAAGTAATTCAACTTCAAAGTAAAGCAATATTGAAGCAATATAGAGCACACACTCAAGCCAAAACTCTAGTCAAAACGAGCACTAAAAACACATGAAAATGCACAAAACAACAATGAAACAGTGAAATTTGAAAACTACAGTGCTAGAAAACGTAAACATCAGCCTCAACTTGCACAATTTTTCATTTTTTTTTGTACTCAAAATTTTTGATTTATTCTTTTTTTGTATTTTTCGTCTGGATGTTAGCTAAATGAAGCAAAAATCAGATTGAATTTTGTTACACGCAGTTACTCACGATAAATAAAAAATAGAGACTGTGCGTTCAATGATTTACTGGAAAATAGAGGAAAACTAGAGCAGAAATGCTCTCTGAAATTATTGAAGATGTTCTATGGAAAGCAAAGCTAAAGAACCTGATTATGAACTAAAATCAAGCATGAAGATAGAAGAACATCTTAGTCACTCAAAAGCATGAATCCAATCAGTGAAAATGATGAAAAATAGTGAGACCTTTGCCTTACACATCCACAAGCATCACTTGAAGTTCATAACTCAAATGTGTGATGTAGGACTTGGTTCTTATTAAGCAAGTGCAGAATTCAGCAATATGAACGAACATGAAGATAAATTAAAATGCTTAAACATGACTTAAGACAAAACACAACATAAGGAATTGAAAATTAAAAGATGCACCGATTAAAATGAAGAAAAAAAAGCAAGGAATCAAAGAACAAGTGTTGGAAATCAGAAAATGGAACCTAAAAACACATTTACACCATTGAAGCAAGGAGTATTACAATTTGAATCAAAAAGATTCATGTAGCCTCAATGACAATTAGTAGAAAACAGCCAAATCATGAAGAAACAACAAAAAACTTCAAGAAGACAATGAAGAAGGAGAGAACAACACGGAAAAATGAAGACAAGAGGATAGATGCAACAAGGCTTGGATGGCTCTAGATACCAATTGATGGATGTCCTTGGTGGAGAAGTGGAAGGAGATCCATAGAGGATGCTTAGGATGAGCGGAGATGCAGCGAAATTAAAGAAGGAGATGAAGCTTGCTCTCAGAAATGGAGGATTGGTGAAGATGAAGAGAAGAATTGGTGCTATGATATGGAAGGTGGCTAGAGGAGATATTGGAGAATGGTAGCCAAATTGCTCTCAAATAAGAGTTGAAGAAGTGGATTGGTCTCAACAACTATGCTTCTCCTTTGCAAATTCAAGAGTAACACTTACTTGTGCGTAGGAAGCTATCATTTATAGTAGATTAGCTTCCTTAATGCAATTCAAATTAAGCACAAATGTAATGGAGATGTAGCTTGAAGAGCAAGCTGAATTCTTGGTCGTGTGATGTAGGACATGAGGTATGATGGCGCCAAGTGGCATGTCACACACTCCTTGCCATTGTCACACTCTCCTTACTTTGGTCATGCTTTTCTTGCTTATCTCCACATTTAGCACATTGCCAAGGATTCTCGACCAAGAAGGAAATTGGGCTTCGCCCAATTTTATGCACCATGTAATGACAAGTCTTCCATGCATCAACTCATATTTTGGAGCAACTTTATTGAAAGCAAAGCCTAAACAATGGCCTAATTTAAATCTAGACTACGTCTTCCATGCATCAACTCATATGTTGGAGATTTCTTTGGCCCATGTGAAAAAAGTGAAAAGCCCATGATTGACTTGATCATCTTGTGAGAGGCCCATGTGGATCTTCTTCATCACACTTCTAGTGATTGGGCCACGAGGTCGGCTTGGGCTTGTTGATGCATTTGGGCTTAGGCTTGTTGGGATCACATCAGGATGATTACTATAATACATTTTTTTCTCAATTAAGTACCTTATTTCCACCAATTTGTATAGTGGTAAGTGCCTTTAAAACTTTTGAGTTATCAACCATTGAGAAAACTCAAGCTATCAATATGTGTTGTTTAATTGCCTTGAAGTTAAGCCTTATATTGAGTGAGTATTATCACAAACCATAATTCTAGTTATTTGGACAATGTGTTTTTTCATATGGTATTATTATTAACATATTGACATATTATGTTAAGGAATTTAAAGATCATCTGCAAAAACAGTCTAGAGGGCAAAGAATTTCAAATATAGGCATAGAAAAGATTGTGAATAAGGAATTAATAAATTGGTTTCCTCAAAGGGTATGAAAATATGATTTTGAAAATTTTCAATTGGTTGACATATTTGACAATTATTATTTTAGATTCAAAACCCATGTATTTCGAGTTCAATGTGAAATGATCTCAAATATCTAGCTCAAGGTCCAACACCACATACTAGAATATTTACTGCCTTCATTGTAAATGGATTCAAATTTAGAACTGAAAGTCAAGACAATGGGAAGAAAACCCAAAAACAGTGGACTCTTCTTAACTTCTTCAACATCATGTGTTGCAAGCAGTGTAGACAATAACATTAGACAAGAAAATTTGGCCTATTATGGAAAAATAGAAGATACAATCTAGCTCAATTACTATGGTTATTTTAAAGTGACTTTATTCAAATGCAAATGGACTCACACCATAAAAGATAGATCGTTTGTTGCAACCTAAATCATGAAGGGATGACAAACCAAAAAAAAAAGTTTGAAATAGAGATTTGAAGTCGCCACCATATTTTATTTTGGAAAACTATGGAAAACCATAAAAGATAAAACAAAGGCCGCAAAAACCAGATTTTTTGGTATTAGCACCCTACAACGCCTGCCCAAAGGTGGTACCTTTAATTAAATTTGCAAAAGAGATATGTTTATTTTATAATATTTATTTTTCCAAAAATAAATTGAACAAATATATTTTTTGAGTGAAGAGCACCTGACAAGGGTTAACCTTGGTCCTATGTTTTCTCATTGAAAATGAGAAATCAAGGCTACATAGTTCTTTGGAAAACTATTTGGAAATGACATTTTGAAAGTGAACCCAACAAGATCTAACCTCACTCCTACGAATTTCAATTCACAATAAATAGGAGTAATGTAGATCTTGTAAAAAGTATTTAATTAAAGTATTTATTTGATTTAATTTTCATAATTTTTTTATAATGAATGTTATGCGATGTGAGCGGTCGAGTAGACACTAAAAATTAATTTACATTTAATATTTAGAGAATGGTGTCATGTGATTTGAGCGGTCAGGTAGACACCAAAAGTCTTTTTTATAATTTTTGTATTTTGAAAATGAGTGTCGTGCGACGCGAGCGATTGAGTAGACACCGAAAGTGTCTATATATTTTATCCTTTGAAAATGGGTCTCATGCGACGCGAACGATCGGGTAGACACCAAAGTTTTTATATATTGTTATTTATTATATTTTTTAATAATTTGAAAATAAATGTCATGCAACACGAGCAGTCGAGTAAACACTAAAAGGAAAAATAAAGAAAATAATTTTTATTTTTATTTTTTCTTATTTCTATCATTTTGAAAATTATTTTAATTTTTATTCAATTTTATTATTTTAGAAATGATGTCATTCAAATGTGAGATTTAATTAAAAAATGGTAAAATTGGAAATAGAAAATGGAAGTGACAAGTGAGTATATAGGTGCAGTGAGGAAAACTACAAACATATGAATAGGGTGCATATATGAGAAAGACGTGGTGTAGGAAGTAAATCAATCCAGAAATAAAATTAAAGAAGTGTGTGCTTAGTGAAAATGCAAGTATAGGAAGTAAAATCAACAAACATGAAACAAAAGATGAAAAATGGTTAGGAGTTATTACTGTAAGACATTAAAAAAATAATGATTTGATTAATATTGTTGAATTATTTAATTTAATTAGATTATAAATTTATTAAATGTGAAATAATTATTATTTTAATGATTTAAGTGATTGTGATATTTTATTTAATTAAATGAGTGATTAAAGTTGCTATTTATCTAATTTAAGGAATTATGGTTTGTGGAGTATAAGTGTTTTAATACTTATAATGCATGTTATATCATGTGGTGGCATGTAGTGTAGCGGTGGAAGTGGGGTCCAATGCATACAGGTGCGGGGTTTGAACCTGGTTGGCCAAATTTTGCTTTGTCTCTTGGTTTTAAATTCAATTTTTCTCCTATAAGGAGTGGGGCCCACAAAAAATGTGAATTTAGCTCTCTTTCTCAAATGTGCAGTGCATAAATATGAAATGCACGCAGATTCTCAAACACACACACACACACATATATATATATATATATATATATATATATATATATATATATATATCATTCATGCTGCATTATATATTTTTTTATCTTTTATTTATTTTATTTATTTTCTTTATCTTTTGAATTGTGATTTAAAATATGATAACGGCCAAGAAAAATTAAATTTAAAAGAAAAGATATTAACAAAAAAGATTTGGAGTGAAAGGGGTATATAAGTTAAAAGTTAGGGTTTTGGAAGGAGGAGAGGGAAAGAAACAAGAGTAGAGAAATTGAGAGTTGAAGGCTACGGGAGAGGGAAAGAAGCAATCCCGGTAGGGGAAGCCAACCTTATTTTCTTCTCTTGTTTTCTTGTTGCTTGATGAATGAAGTTGACCATGTTTCCTTCTTCTATCTTTGCTTAGTAATGAAACCTTTTTGAAACCTTGGGCGTATTTTTTGCTATATGGAGCAGTGCGTGGAATTTAAATTGTTGGGTGTAGTTGTGTTGTTTCAATTTCTATGCACATTGTTGATTTGAATTTCTTTTCAAATAGTGATGCAGATTTCTTTTGAATAGTCATTATAAATTGGTGGGGCTTATTAGTTTTATTTTTACTTGCTACAATTTTTAGTTTCATTGTACCATGAAACACTTCTCTTGAGGGCCCACATAATGCATTAAAAGTGTGAAATATACTTATTTGGTTGGTGGTAGGGCAATCTTGATTTCCGTTGGCATCCATACATTTAGTGTTTGAAGCTTTTTTAATTTTAACTTGAAGTACTACGGGATTTAGGTTATTGATTGGATTAATTTGTTTTCTTTCTTTTCTTTCCATTCTATAAGACTTCTCTTTTCCTTTAATCCATGGTGCAGGTTTATTTTATTTTCACACCAATTGCAAAGTTTTCATCTTAAAAGCATATGGTGTGGCGCTACACATTTTCCTACACTGCACACTTTTTGTAAAATGAAGGTTCCTACTTCATTAACCGTTGGATCAAGCTGAAATTGTAGCAGCTGATCCTTAACACATAGGTCTTGACTTTGACTGGTCGGATCTTGAATCAGAGCTTTGTAGTGAGAGTAGTTTGTATCGCAAGGCTCTTGTAGTTTGTTTGTTGACAGCATTGACCTTTATTGCTTGTTTGGTGCATAACTTTCTCTATAGTTAATCAATTTTGTTGGTTATTTTTGCATTTGATTCTTGATTCAATCATCTTTAATTTGCATATAAATACATAATTTTTGGAGTTTTACACAAGCTGCAGTTTTATTTCTAAAATCCCAAATCGTTTGCATAATGTGTTGTTAAGTTGGATTGGATAAAAATTATAAGAATTAGTTATTTTCCAAGAGAGAGATGTAAGTGAGGATGTTGAGGCATGAAGGTGTGCAATGTTGTGATTCATGGTGGGAGAGTGACGTGAATAAATGGGTTATATGATTGGTGGTTTTTCTTGGTTTGTATGGGTTGCATGGTTATGTAGTTTAAGTGGTGGTTTGAGGATCATTACTTGTGTGTGATGTTATACTGTGTTTGAATGAATGTGACTCATTGGGTTCGTGGTATGAATGTATTATTTGAAAAGTTGATGGGTTTATGCTATGGAATTTTATTTACTATGCATGATGTGATGGTGAGTACTTTGTTAGCAATATGAAATTCTGATGTGTTGCATGTTGAGAGTGTTTTGCCGTGCTTGAAAGTGTTAAAAATATTACTGAAACAAGATAAATAGTTTCCTATTTCATAGCCTTCTGTTATAGCATATATTTGATTGCCTTCTGTTATGGCATATGTTTAGTATATTGTTTCCTAGTTTGTAGCCTAACGTAAAGGCATTTACATTGTATATATTCTGACCAAATGAATGAGAAAAGAGGGGGAAAAACATTCTTAATTCTAATATGGTATCAGATTAGGGTTCTTCATCCTCTTCCTTCCGCAGGCCCTAGCTTTGTTTTTTATGCCATTTGATATTTTACACAGTGATCTTTGGACCTCTCCCATTTTGAGTTCTTTGGGACATAAATATTACATTTTATTTCTTGATGATTTTTCAAAATATTTATGGACTTTTCCTTTGGGTCGG
>Ga0214544_1004521_pt1 | contig 27916 bp, 19 predicted proteins | sample CNSS3metaG_FD_160074 | JGI IMG/M metagenome (GOLD analysis project Ga0214544, IMG submission 160074) | Root nodule microbial communities from cowpea collected in UCLA plant growth center, Los Angeles, California, USA - CNSS3 | ecosystem: Host-associated > Plants > Roots > Nodule | place: USA...
ATTGTAAATTAAAAATACATTATTCATATAATAAAAATATTAACGTTAATTGGTGACACAATTCAATAATATCACCACACTTGATCCATGAAAAACAAACAATTAATCCAACAATAATTGATTCATGGAATTTGCAATTCAAACATTCAATTTCTTTAATTCAAGAATTTATCATAATAATTCAAGCCTTTTATTTTGCAATTAAAGCACAACAGAAACAAACATTACAATTGCACATTAAATATTTGTTTGATCCATCATTAAACTTGATGCCCACAAAGGACACGTAACCAACAAAAACTTTCATCATCATGCCATTGAATTCAATTAAAGCATAAAAGAAAAACATTAAAGAAACATAATAGTGCAATTCTTTAATTAACAATATATCCCTAAAACTTATAATTAGGGTTCATACAATTGGCAAAAAATATAAATTTCAAAATCCCTAAATCCATAATTAGGGTTTATCTTAATTTCAAACATCCCTGAAATCATAATTAGAGTTTATAATATCATAAAATCCCTAAATCATAGTTAGGGTTTATTATAGCCTAAAATTCCTAAATTCATAAGTAGGATTAATACTTTCATAAAATCCCTAAATTCATAATTAGGGTTTATAATAAGTTCAGAAAAACACAATTTGGGAAAAAAACATCATAATTGGAGAATCGTAAATCTAATAACACATGCTCTGATACCACATGTAAATTATTTTGTAGTTTCCATGCAATAATACTTCATTATAAAAAACTACTATAGGATCTTAAGATTCATGATTCTCATATGTTATAATCACACATTCATGCTCATAAATCATAATAGGATACTAACCTTGATCCATGAGAGATCCAATAATAATGTGTTCTTTAATCTCTCTTCTTCAACCTCATTTTTCCAATCTATCTCTTTGTCTTCATTACTCCTCTCACACTCTCTTTCTTGATGGCTTATTGTGAGAAAACGTTATGACCAGAGACAAAACCCTAATATCCTTTTATAAGCCAATGTCCATCAAGTTGGGCTGAGCTTTATTTTATTTTATTACGACTTCCCATAATAACCAATAGGTCCTTATATTTTATTAAATCACAATTGGGCCCATCATAATATTTCAAATGAGTCACATAATAGAATTAATTCGTCAATTAATTCTAACAATAAATAGTAAAGAGTGTTGACAATAGTCTATAAGTAAGTAGCTAGATGAAGAGGAATATAGCCTAACCTATAATAGAGGGAGCAAAGTGAATGGTATATAAAATACTAAAATACTTGTTTGTCTGTATCTAGCTTTCATGCAAGTGTCCTAAAACTACCACTTAGGAAAATAGGGTTGTACACCCCCTACGAAGAAGTAAAAAAGGATTGAAAGATAGGAAGCATAATTGAATTATTATGGAAGAAAATCTTATGCATGAGTAGCTTAATGTATTATGGAGAACACAATACTATAACTAAGAAAATGCTACATAGTAAAGTTGTAAGACCCGTGGAATTTAATTAATTAAATAAATAATTAATTAATAAATGCGGGAGGGGAAATAATTATGACATAAAATTTTGGTTGGTATGATGTGAAAAAGTACTAGCTCATGTGGTTGAGAGTACTTTGATTGTGTGAGAGGACTTGGGTTCGAGTCCTATGTATGCTAACTTTTGTGTTATTGTTTTATTATTTAAATCTATGAAAACATGTTCTGGTATGTTATGATGATTGAATCGTGATTTCTAGCATGAAATATGAATTGGTTAGATGGTTTGATCTTGATTTGATGATTGCATGGTTGTGGGTTCAAGCCTTGGAGAACTTAAATTAAACTTCATTTTTGGCATTTTTGGCTTTGACTTGAATATGGAAAGGTGGAAAGGAAACCCTAGTGGTATGACAGCTGAGGGGTGGCTGGAAAATAGCCTTAAGGAGTTGGTGAATGACATTAAACACCACTTAATAATAAATTTTCGTTCTAGGGCATTTAGTTAGTCTTTAGGCACACTTTAAAAGGTAAAACTAGGTTAATAGCTAAGGTTTTGCAAGCTGGAAAACATACCCAGAGAGAGAGCACGAAAAATTGAGAGCTTGTGAGGTTGAGAGGGATTTTAGGGACTGAATTGTGAGAAGGCTAAGGGAACCATTGGCGTAGGGAGGAATTCCGATCATCAAGCTTAAGCGAAGGAAAACCAGGTTAGGGGAGCTGGACTCCGTAATTTTTATGCGTATGATTAATAATGTGTAACTGTATGATATATTGGTTGTTTGTGCACTGTGAAATCCTTTATAATTCTGCGTTTCTGGAATTTTCCAGAAACCGCCTAGTAGGTGATGAACCACCGCCAGGCGACTTATGCAATTTTATGTGTTCTGGGTTCCTGGAAGAGGAACCGCCTGGCGGCACACTCCCGGCCGCCAGGCGACGCATAGCGTCTTAGCTATTTTCTGGGTTTGCTGATGAAGCGCCTGGCGGGACTGGTTGAACCGTCAGGCGGCGCGGGGTAATTTGACTCATTTTTGGGTTTTTTGGAATTTTGGGTGAAATTTGATCGGGGCCAAATTCACTGGTGATTCTTATGGAGTGGTAATTTTGACCAACAGTAGGTATAACCAACTAATCGAAGGCTTAAATGAATGAAACAGTGAATATGAGTTAGGGTTGAATGTATGTTATCAGAAATCACAATTTGGAATGTGTTACTGTGAATTGGACATAGAAATTGGTGATCAATGAAAGTATATAATGAATTGTTATGATTGTGCTGGGATTAGATTTGTGTGTAATGGGAATTCATGAAGATGGAAAAATGGTCGGGCATTGGGTGCTGGAAAAATCTGGAAAATACCCAGATGGTAAGCACCGCTTGGCGGCACGGGGGTTGGCCACCAGGCGCCAACGCAGTGGCAAAGAGGCTGCAGGCTGAAGTGTTGTGCGCTGAGGTTGGATAATGTCTTCCTTTGGGTTAGAACAGGAGATGAGAATTGTGATAGTTGGGATTGTTTGACGAGGGAGTCGTGTATGAACCACAAGGGTGAGAAATTCCTTAGGTGGCGGTGACGTCAATTATTGGGGGTCTTTCTATCTTATGGCGCAATAGAGATTCTGCATACTGGTTAAGTTGGGTACGAAGGGGTTTAGCAATTGACCAATTATTGTGAATGAGAGTCCAAACAGTGAAAGAATTTTGACAACAACTTAGTGGTAAAGAATCTAAGAGTACTAATAGGTTAAGAAGGAAGGAGTTTAATATCATAATTGAATGAGTCCTGTTATCAAGCTAGGGAGTGGGGATTTGGCCTCACCATTTTTAGTAACCATTTAAGTAATAATATCGGGGATTGATCAAATGGAAATGAGGTAAGAAACTGTGTTAAACTTGAACAGTAAAACCAGTGTGTGCTGTACTGTCATGGCGCCTGGCGGTGGGACCTGGACCGCCAGGCGGTAGTGGGATCATAGAGGGGTCTCGAGGCTTGATGCGCCTGGCGGCAGAGGTATTCTGCCAGTCGGTCGCTGTTGCGAGAGAAATTTAAAGGCGTTGTGCGCCTGGCGGTACGCGACACCCGCCAGGCGGTCTGGAAGCTGGCAGCACCTGGCGGCACGTGTCCCCCGCCACGCGATTTGCACTGCTGCAGCTTCGAAACTTTGATTGTGTATTTGTGATCTACAAGGCGTCTAGTGGTGTTTTAAAGGTGGGGTTGTTGGTGTTCCTTGAGTTGTGGCTCGGAACGTATCCCTTGAGTTGTGGCTCGGGATAGGGGTTAAGCACGTGGTATTCCTTGAGTGGTGGCTCGGAATAACATCTCTTGAGTTGTGGCTTGGGATGACGGATGAACACAAGGAACCCTTGAGTTGTGGCTAAGGTTGGCGAGTGTTGTCGGTGTGAGTGTGCTTGTTATGGCCAGTACGGATGGGTCCAGATAGATTGCCCTCCTCAGTTGTTGGCTGACGAGTTTGGTAGTCTTGGGACGATACAAACTATGTTTGTATATGGGAACTCTACTTGGCGTTGCTGTGTATGGTCCGTAACATGTTTTCCCGCACGTGCTCTATCGGTTGTGGCCGATAGGTATGGCAGCAAGTCACCTTGAAGTAATCCTTAGACGATGTAGAACACGAATAATCTGATTTGGGGGTCGGATTGCAGGATTAAAAGTATAGGACAATGTGGGAAGTTAAGTTAAGTGTTGTGATATGTATTCATGTTGATATATATGTTTGTAACATTGTATATATGATTTATCTGCTAAGCTCACCCTATCTGCGTGTGTTTTGCGATGATCGTGTACGCGGTACACGGGAGTAGATGTTGATGATGCAGGTGGCTCTGGTGCAGCTTAGTCGCGGAGAGGGGTTCAACTTGGGAAACTCTTATGTTATTTATTGCTTTTGAAAACAGTTGTAAACCCTGATGGGTAATTTTATAACATTGTGATTTTTGTATTGTAGTGGATGTTTATAAACTTTATTCGATCGTTTAATAAAATTTTAATTTTCCCGCGCTTTGGTAAAATGAGGTATTAATAAATGCGCTGAGTATTTTATTTTCTTTATTTTATTTATAAACCCGTAATATTATGACAGGATGTTACAAAAGTGCCTCCAAATGGAAGAAAATAAGGGAATATAATAGTACTTAAATTGGTGCTACATAAGTCTTGTCTTGTGAAATTTTGGTGCAATCTTATGAAGATATAATGCACCCTTTGACATAGTAGAAAGTTTGCCTTGTTTTAATTTTTATATACAATATATAGAGCATGTTAGGCATATTGTTTGTTTGGCTAAATAACTCTGAAAGGAATTTCTCTTGAGTAACCAAATTTTTTGAAATATATTATGCTCGGTGTAGGATTGATAGGGAAATGTAATAAAAGGACATACTATTATAATACCTATTGTAAATGAAATGTATAAAGATTAGAGTATCCCAAATACTCAATTATAATTGTATAGTTTTCTTTGCTGATAAAAAAAATATATTAAAAAAATGAAAAACAAATTAAAAAAATTAAAAAAACCAGAAATATACACGTGACATTGACTTTAACACCGTTCGGTCAAAGTTAACGGTGAGTACCAAATTGAGTCATTTTTAAGAAAATGAGGACCAAATTAAGACAATGAAAAACTTGAGCATCAAACTGAAATTTCATGACAAATAAAGGGACCAAAAGACTAATTTAACCAAAATAAAAAGTAGACGAACGGGCTAACGTTATTCTTTGCCTGCACCCCCAACTTTATTATTCGATATTACATTTTCATAATTATTTCAGCCCATCTCTCATTCGTGCGTCCTCTTTTTTTAGCCCCACTCCAAATTTGTTTCTTTTTAGTATTATTGTCTTATAATTTTTTTGGAAAACTAACATTTTGAAAACCACATCAACTTTGCATGTTTAACTAAGGGTACCGCCGTTAGGCAGACGATGTAGGATGTTAACACCTTCTCTACACGTAATCGGCTCCCGAATCCAAAAATCTGGTTTTTCGCAAATTTGTTTTATTTTCATAGTTTTCCATAAATAACTACGGTGACGATTCCAAATCTCTTTTCAAACCTGTTTTCTTTCTTTTTCGCCGTCTCGTCACGATTTCGGTTGTGACAATAAGAAACAAAATTAGGAGAGAAATAAATTTAAGAAAATAATGGTTAATTACACACACATTTTACTTTTACAATTCATTTTCTTAAAACTTAATTGTTAATATTAATTATTTATTAAAAAGTAAAAGAATTTACAATTGAGATATTTTAAAATAAAAAAAACATAAAAATGAACCTGATTATATTCTATATCTAGCTATCTAATATATTATATATATATATATATATATATATATATATATATATATATATATATATATATATATATATAAATGAAGAATGCTGGAGCTAAAGACAGACATGAAAAGGAAGAATAAAGAAGAATGAGTTAGGCTTTACCTAATTTGGAAAGGAATAACAAAAACCTTATTTGGATACAAAATAAGAATTAAACAATGAAGCATGTTGAGAGATAACTACACATATTTGAGTTATACTTTGGTTATGAAACAATAATGCTTACCACAATAACAATTATTTAAGACACTATTTGCATTGTTCAATTGCTCCAAAAGAAAACAAAATGGAAAATAGTTTAAAAATTATTTAGGTTATTTCTATAATGATAACCCAACAATTAACATTATTGGCCAATGCCTCACATTCTAGAAAAAGGATTGTGCCAACATTATTGGCCAATGCCTCACATTCTAGAAAAAGGATTGTGCCAACTTTGTACGTTTTGGTAATGCAACTGTAGACGCTGGAAACAACAACAATCTCAACACTCTTGCCAAGGCAAATGCATTTCCCTATGGCATTGACTTCAATAATTGTTCCACGAGAAGGTTTAGCAATGGCAAAACCTTTGTTGACTTTATTGGTAACTTTTCCTCCTTTCTTCTCAAACATTGTCTTTGTCTTTGTTTGGTTGAGGTTTAATGTTTCCATACAAACATAAAAAAAATATTACGAGGATTTTTATGCATTTATTGTCCTTTTGTATCTATTAGATTGGGTTTGCCAATGCCACCTCCATACTTGGGTGTGCTCAAGTAGAAGAGACATCAAGTAATCATAAGAGTTAACTATGCATCAAGCTCTTGTGGAATCTTGAATTCAACCAGATTAGTAAGATTCAAAATAAATAAATATAGAGTTTAATATGCTTTTTTTCTCAAATTATTTTCAAAAATTATGTTTCATCTTTAAAAATTGTATATTTATTTTGTTTTTGCATTTTATGAAATTCATATAAAATATCTTTTAACAAACAAGGAAGTTATATTCTAATTCATTTTGGAACTCCAATTATCATATAATAAATAATTAAAATGTTGTTTGTTGAAAAGATGTTTTATATAAGTTTTATAAAATACATCAACAAAATAAACATTTATTCAATCTAGAAAAAAATATAACTTTTAAAAGTAACTTCAGGTTAAAAAAACATTTTGACCCATAAATAATTTTTTTTTTGTTCAATTTATTTCTTATAATATTTTTATTTTGTGACGAAGGGAGATTGTTTGTCCTTAGACAAACAAATTGAATACTTCACCTCGATTGTGACCAACGATCTTCCAAGAAGCATACATAGCAAACCAAAATTAAGACAATACTTAGTCAATTCCATATATCTCTTATCAATTGGATCTAATGATTACATGTTGAATTATTTCAAGTACCCAAATGGAACGAATAACAATCTAAATTTAGAAAAATATGTAGATTACCTACTTGAAAAAGTGGCTTCATGTATCAAGCTAATCTTTTGATAAATGTTTTGAATTACACATTGATTTCTAAAATGTAGTAATTGTTATATTTAATATGTCACCTTTCAATTAATTATTTTACATATCATATGTATTTAATTTTTCCCAAAGAATGTGAAAAATGTGTTTTGTTTATTCTTTCTTTTCCCTAGGGAATTTATGATTTAGGAGCTCGAAATTGTGTGGTAAGTAGAATTGGTCAAATTGGATGCACACCAGCATGTGTTATAAGGACACCATATTGCAAAAAAATGCAATGAAGATATAAACCAAAAGGTTAAATGTAAGACCCGAGAAAATTAAATAGTTAACTAAATAATTATTTAATAAAAGGGGGTAATAAAAGCCTTTAAGGCATTTAATACAGAGAGGTATGATGTGGAAAAGTATTAGCTCAAGTGGTTGAGCGTACTTTAATTATGTGAGAGGACTTGAGTTCAAGTCCTATGTGTGCCAATTATGTGTATTTTAATTTATGCATTATTTTGATGGTATACTTGAATGCTTGACGTGATAATAAAATCCTAAAATGGTAGGAATTATCACAAATATGAATTGATTGTTTTGGTTGTGCGTTTGACTTGGTAATTGATGGGTTGTGGGTTCAAACCTTGCTAAGGACAAATTCATTCTCCTTTTGCCAAATTCTCTTGGCATGAATATGAAAGGGTTTAGGAACCCTAGTAGCAAATGGAGAGGCAACGTGAAGTTAAGTTGCCTGGTGATGGGCCGAAATCCGCCAGGCGGAGCACGAGGTCTGACACTGTTTTGTTATTTTGGTGAATTTTTTTTATATGTTGATGTTTATGTTCGTCTTTGGTTTGGCTGTTTGATTGACTCATGCTATGATATTAATTCGTATGGTGGGACTATTATTAACAATGGAGAAGGGAACATGAGGGGTCATGTTAAGAATAGGTAATCCCTTTACTGAGTCGAATTAATGATCATTGAGTTTTGATTGGAAGTGTTGGACTGTAGAAATATTTCATTGTTAAACGTTGGGTTGTAGTGCTCGAGACAACAGAACCATGGAATCGGGAAGGGGAAACGCAGGTGCAGAAAATTTGTGTCTATACCCATAATCTGGTATGCCGCCTGGCGGCATCTTATTGGCCGCCAGGCGATAGCGGCGTAACAAGGCTGTTTGGTAGATTTGTGAGTCTGTTTTGGGAAGAAATTATCTGTGAATGAATTATGGTTGAATTGGGTATGAAAAGACGATTAAAATAGGGATTTTGGAATGATTGGATTATAATAATTGGTTGAGGTAAGAAATAGGTGTGAGGCATTAGAAATTGGTTAAGAGTTAAACAAGCATTCTGCATGTATGGAGTGTGAATCTTGAGTTCTTTGGTGGGGCTGTGATAAGGGGATTGGAAAATAATTAAGTGTTGGTTATTATGAAAATGGACGGATCAGTAAGCATAAAATAAAGATGGACAGCTTTGTTGGGGTTGGTATGTAGTAACAACTTAGCAATGAAGGTTCTGGTTATTACAATGTAGTTCATTTTGGGTGTGATTAAAGGCATTGAAATGTTGGTTGTAGTCATAGGTATGGATGGATTTGCTATACTATGATGATGCTCTTGTAATTAAGGAAACTTGAATGACTGGATTGACCATTGTATAGTATAGGTACTTGATACATATGATAGTGGTAGATTAACCATAAGATGGATTCGATAGTGGGGTCTTTATTTGGGCGCTTGGATTTGGGTTATATATCGAATCAGACTAATTGATGTGTTAATAACCAGTAAAGCTCTACTACTGATATGGCGCCTAGCGGCATGGGTGTGCGTGCCAGGCGATAAGCGTACCATGGGAGGGACATTGTCACAAGTGCGCCTTGCAGCAGAGTGTGGCCCACCAGGCGATAGACACCACAAAAATGGGTCTGTGTGAGAGCGGCGCTTGGCGAGAAAGGGGTAACCGCCAGGTGATAGCGACGCGAAAAGAGGCTCTACGTGCAAGTCTGGCGCCTAGCGAAGGGGACTGTCCCGCCAGGCGGTCTGGACCTGTTCCGCTTGGCGGCACTTGGTGCTGCGCCGGGCGGAAATCCTGCAGACGTGACTTGTGTTGTGTTGCGTTTAAGCAATGATGCTATGCTTGGATCGAGTGATGATGTGCCATGAGCGGGTAGGTTCATGGATGGTGGTTAACATGTGATGATATGAGCGGGGAGGTTCATATCTAGTTACTCTCGCGTGGGGATATGAGCGAGGTAGGTTCTTATGTTCCGTGCTCACGTTTGAGAGATGGGTGTATGTCTTATTTTATACATTATATATATATATATATATATATATATGTTGTTTTTATTTTTCTCAGCTCACCCTTTCTGTTTATGTATGATGATGATCGTGTGATTCATTACACAGGAGCAGGTGTGGATGCAGGTGATGTTGAGGATGCTCAGGCGACGGAGTGAGGACTAGCTGGGATTAGAGCTAGGCATATTTTATTATGTTTTACTTATAATTATGGATTTTGGAAACTGTAACGTCTTTATGACTACTTTCTTATAATTTTTTGCGCGTGTTTAAATATTTTAAAATTTTCCCGCGTTTGGGAATAATAATATCATGACGATTTAATTTCTTTTCCTTATTTATTTATTTAAGTAATATTCTTTAGGGATGTTACATTAAACACTAGCTAGACAAACTCATTGGAAAGCCACAAGAGTTGCAAAACCAACTCTCACATTCATTCTTCACTAATTTGGATAATTACAATTTCTCCCAGAAAATATGAAATTCCCCTGAAAACTTTGGTAAACAACGTCTACTATTAATCTCTTGAAAAAAAGAAATTAAAAAGTTAATGTGATTTTTGTATTCTAGTATGATCATAACTGATACATTTATTGATTACATTTTTAGTGTTCAAACATATTTTTGACTCGTGTGTCCAAAGAAAGAAACCTTGTGCAAACCGGAATGAATATTATTTTTTTGACTTTGCTCACCCTGCTAAAGCTACAAATAAAATATATGCAAATGAGCGTTTTAGTGGAACCCAATTATGCCTTCCTTAAAATATTCAGACATTGATTCATGCACATTAAAGTACGTGTACCACGTTCTTGTAGAAATATATCATAAAAAAAAATTGTTTGTTATTTGTTTTTCACTTTCTCTTTATGTATGATAAACAAGTTATACTTTGCTTAAAATGTTTTATGTTTCTGAACAATTTTTTCAATTGCTTCAAGAGAAAAATACAACATATATTGTTGGAAAAGATGTTTTTAGGGATCAAAGATAACAAATTTGAGTTTCAGGAGACTGATGATTGCATATATGGAAGGTGGATAAATTAAGAAATATTATATACCTATATTCTGTAAAGCCCACTTACTATGTGTAAAATCATACCTAGTATGGTTAGGAATGTATTACGAGGAAAGATTTCTTGAATGTGTTTGTCTTTATAACATCTGGTGGTATTGCATTATCTATTCTATTTCAGATTATAACTTCTTTCATTTGTCATCAGAGAGTTCGCCAACCTGATGTTCCAAAACATTTATTAAATTTTCAAACGTCAATGAAACCTAGTTGATAAAATTTAAAAACATTTTTTTAAAAATATAAAAGGAAAACATATATTTAAATAAAGAAAAAATTTTAAATGTTTGTTTACTTCAAATTTTTAAATTCTAATGAAATCTCTTTTTCTATACACTAATAAAAGTTATAATACATCACTTAAGCAAACTCACACAAAGAACATTTATGAAACTAATAATAATAATAATAATAATAATAATAATAATAATAATAATAATATAATTTTAATATAGATATTTCGTCTTTTGAACTTCAATATATATTGGATGGTGATAAAAAAATATTCATGACAATTACATTAAATTATTTCATGATAGTAAATAAAATGTATTTATACAATAATAATGATAAACTCATGTATGATAATGAGTTAGAAATGAAAATAATTAAATGAAAAATATCAAAATAGTATTCTACATGATAAAAATAAAAAACAAGTAAAAATATTGAAAAATGATCAAATGTGTGTCTTAAAAACAATTTGAGAGACCATTGAATGAAATTCACAAAGGAAAATAAATGCATAATTAAGGGTATGATAAGATGAAAAATAACTTAGAGGTCTAAATTTCAAATATCAACCAAGTCAATGGTTGAGAGATAACAAAAATTGTTTTAGTGAAACAAAAGAATTCTTCAAATGAAACAAAAATTAATAATTATAGAATAAAGAAGATAAGTTTTTTATATTATGTAGTAAATGAAAGGTTTATGAAATTAAAACTTAAATTGAGAGTGTTAAACATTCTCATGTGAAAATAAAATATACAAGAGTTTTGGAGGGCCAAAGTAATATAGTTCTTTGATCATTTGATTGGATCATTAGTATAATGCTTAAAAAAATGGCTCCTATGTAAAACAATTGATCGTTAGATTAGATCATTAGTATAATGCTTTAAAAGTTGTGAAGAAGTAGAATCTATCTTGTTTTCATCTTCACATATAGTTTCCCTTTTATCACTTTTGAAAAATGAAAATATTATTTTATTCTTCATTGATATACTTTTTTTAAAATATATTAAAAGATAATTTATCATAATCTAATAAAAAATTGAAAGACGTAATTATTAGAAGAAAAATATATTATAGTCAAGCCATAATTAAAAATCGGTTACGAAAAAACACAATACATTTTTTTTTCTTTAATTATAAAAGATGAATATACAAAAGGCTCATGAGATAGAAAGTCATCTTAATAATTGTACCATAGTGGCAAAATTGGTCGCTATAAAAAAAAGTTGTTAACCCTAAAGTCGCCAAGTAACCTCTAGGCTTGAAGGAACACCATGAAGACCATAACTAGGTACATATCGACATACTTGGTCACAAAGCATCTCATCATTAATCACACCTTACATGAATCAACTAGCTTACACAATGGCAAGGTTGATCAACTATTTGATCCCCTCAATAATATAAACGATATGAACACTAGCCGACCATAGTCGCGAAAAACAGATATGGAAATGGTAATTTCCAAAATGCTGCCTAATCTAACTCAGGGGAAAAACCAGCTAAGACATTGTAAGAGAATAATGGGCCTACGATCTAGGCCCAACTAAGTCCAAACAAGCCCAATGAAGTTGGGCCAAAGTAAATTGTGGTCAAAATCCAGCCCATGGTTTAACTAAGGTAAAATGAGAATAATCTCCTATAAATAAGGGTGGACCCCAGCAATTAAAAGTACACATTTCATTAGTGCATAATCTGAGATTTGACTTTGAGAACTTTTGCTAACTTGATCGTCGAAGCATTTTTTGTAGGTAACACCCCCATGTTCCATCAAGTACCCGATAACAAAGGCATAGTGAACATGACCGTGGATTATCCATGCAAGAAGCTCAGAGATTGTGGTAAGACGAAGTGTAAGTCCCATAATAATTTAATATTGTCCATGTAGGAATAATAACTATTAAATTAATATTTCATTATCAAGTGAGACAAAAGAGATTACGTTTTCTCTTCGAGAAAGGAAGGAAACAAATGAGAAATGAGAGCAAAAATAATGAATATGTGTCTAACTTCATTTGTTGTTTAAAAAGAAAAATAAAACATATGAGAGTGAGCGATGAGTACAAATTTTGTGAAAAACTAAAAACGCAATGAAAAATAAAATAAAAAATATCTTCATAAATATTTGGTTTAATAACTTTTTTTGTTACTGTTTCCAAAAATGTCAAGTTGGTCCTCCAGTTTTTTTCGTCTCAATTTATTCTCATATTTTTAGTCAGAATTTGATATTTTTAGAAGAAAATAGAGACCAAATGAGTAATTAAACATAAAATTTTTATTCTTTTCTATATTTGATTTTATGTTTTATTATCTATTAACATTAAATGTTGTATTTTTTTAAAAGAAATTAAAAGACACACAATTTAATTTCCATCATTTTCTAGAATATCTACCTATAATTTTAAAAATTTTAAAATTTTTAACAATTTAAAAAATACATTTAATTAAAAAAAATAAAAAATATTTGGGGGGGCTATGGCCCATCCCCGCTTCTTAGATACCCCACCACTGAGAAAGAGTAAAAATATTCAAATGTAAGACATAAAAATACTTAATTAACATACATCATTTCAACATAATTACATAAAGGTTGTGATAAGACGAAAAATATCTTAGAGATGCAAATAAGTTTCATAACAAGCCAAATAATTAGAAGAAATAAAAAAATAGAAAGTGTGTATTGTGTTTGTGTGTGTGTGTGTATATATATATATATATATATATATATATATATATATATATATATATATATATAAATACAAGGCTACTTAATAGACTGAGTATTTTAATAATTTAAACGAATGGGGATATGGTGGCGATAAGTATTATGGCGGGTATGGGGACAATGATGGGTCATATTTGTACATCACCATCCTCATCCCCATACCTAATCGAAAAAGTTGAGTATTCCTCATACCTATACATGTACCTATACCGAGTCAAGTCAAGGATTCTCCATCAAAACGAGGACGGGTTCGAGTAAAGCTACAAGGGTGGGTTTATTTACCATCCCTAGTGGTTGGGATGCTTCAAAAATCTGATTTGCTTCAAGTGGTGGATTTAGTGTTGTTAAAGTTCCTAGTTTAGATGGTTGAGACGGTTGTTCTGAGTGAGGTATTTGTGGAACATTTTATGTTGTGTATTATAGATGCCACATCTTTTGCATAAACCACCATTTCTAAATTGGGTTTCATCCTTCTTTAACTCCTAAGGTTCTAGTCTTCAACTTTTTTTGCCTTCCAAGCAATATTCTTTTGGTTGGAGGGAATACATTTGAGAATGAAATAACTGCCCACACTTGTTGATTGTTCATAGGGTAGACGATTGACATGTATATGTCTTCCTATGTTGATTTTCTAGCAATCAGTGAGTTCTAGAACTTCTCCATAAGTTTTAGAACGAAATAATGTTGCACACTTTGTAAGACCCGTAGAATTTAATTAATTAAATAAATAAATAATTAATAAATGCGGGTAGGAAGAGCCTTTATGGAATTAAATTCTGATTGGTATGACGTGGAAAAGTATTAGCTCAAGTGGTTGAGAGAACTTAAAGGTGTGAGAGGTCTTGGGTTCAAGTCCTATGTATGCTAACTATGTGTTATTTAATTATTATTGTTTTAATAATATGATTGAACATGTTGAATGATGACATAATGATTGAATTGTATTAGTTATCACGAAATATGATTGGTTGAATTGGTTGAGTGCTTGCTTTGTGATTGACCGGTTATGGGTTTAAAGCTTGGAGAACCTAAACTAAAACTTTATTTTTGCTAATTTTGTGTTGGCAATGATGGGAAGGAGTAGAAACCCTAGCAGCTGTGGGAAGGCAGGCAAATGGGCTGAAAAACAACCTCATAATGGCCTTGAATGACAATTACCATAAGCATTAAAATCAATTTTAGTTTTTGCCTAATTAACCTTCATTAAGACTTAATTAAAAGGCAAATTGAAGGGAGAAAGAGGGTTTTCTTGGCCTAGACTTGTACTGCACCTTTGGGAGAGAAAAACTAAGAGAAAACGTGAGATTGAGTGTCATCCAGGAGCTTAATTGAATGAGGGACGAAAAGCCATACTGTGACCAAAAAAGGAGGCGGAATTTTCAAGTTTAGCAAAGGAAACCACGTTAGGGGAGTTGGACTCCGTTGTTTTTATTTGTTTTGCTATTGTCTTATGATGTATGATGAATAGAATGCATGTACTGTGTTTAATTGATGTAATTCTACGTTTTTTGGAATTTGCTAGAGACCGCCTGGCAGGTCATGAATCACCGCCAGACGATACATATATTTTGTGCTGGTTTTGGGTTCCTGAGGAGGAACTGCCTGGTGGCACATCCTTGGCCGTCAGGCGACACATGGCTCTGTACCCAGTTTTCTGGGTTTTTATGAAGGGTTTGGCGGTGACTGTCTAACCGCCAGGTGACGCGGACCCTTTTGGTTCGAATTTGATGATTTCGGGGTTCTAGGGTGGTTTTCATCGGGGGAAAAACTGGGGTTACTCGTGGGAGTAAGATTTGATGTGGAATTTTCTTTGAATTCCATGTGATGGAAGGTTAACTCGAATGAAACAATTTTATGTTGTAAAGTTTGGGGGATATTTATTGCTAAACACATTAGGACTGTAATTTTTAAGGAAAAATTGTAGGGAATAACTGAAAGAAGGCAATTGGGACGAGAATTGTATGATATGGGGGGTGAGAAATGGACTGAAATAATAGTTGCACACATGTCCTAGGGTTCGCAAAGCTTGGAGAAATTGGTGTTCCTGGAAAAATGCAGGAACCGCCTGGAGGCTCTCAGTTTGCCGCTAGGCGCCGTATCAGGGTGCAGGATTTGGAGTTCTTGGTGTGTTTTGGTTGGAGGATATAGTTTTGGCTCATGTGTGATATAAGTATGGAGTTGAGAATTTGACTGGGGTTTCTTAAACGATAAAACTTATGTTACAAAATTTTATGGTCTAGGAGATGCGTTGGAACGATCCAGACTTAATGGAGTGTAGATTGGTATTGATAGGTGTGAAATTGATGATACAATAACATAGCCAAAATTGTAAAGGATGGGTGAGGCAAGGAGTAGGTGCTCTAACACATGTATATGTGAGAGTTGATTGGATAAAAATTGGTTTGGTAGTATGGATTTGAACTAGGCATTGCTACCAATGGGGCATATGATAAGTAATGTGGTATCAGGAATGTTGGTATTGGCCAGTGAATAGTACTCCATAACAGTCGTAATAGGATGGCATTAACTTAAGGTCAAGGGCTCAAAGGATAATGATAGGATGGAAGTGAGGTATTATTAAATGAAACTGTTTATTATTTCTTTATTTATTATTAAAATCTGTAATATCCTGACGGGATGTTACACTCTTCTCCATTCAAATTCAAAAAATTCACAACAACTAGTGAGTGATAACGAGAAATTCTAATGATACTCCATTTCATAGCACACTTGTTGTTTTCAAGATAACAAGTTTTTGGCGCCTTACCTTTTTTTGTGTGTTTATTGTCATGAATAAATCAACTCTTTCCTAGCTTTTATCTTGTTATATCCTCAAGTTTAGTGTGTTTTGTATTGTTTTGTGTTTTAGTTGTTTAATGATTGTTTTGCCTCTAATCTCTGTTTTAAGTGTGTTAAATAAGTTAATAGGAAGCATTTGTGGTGGAGGAAAATAAGCAAGAACTAAAGGGAACATGATTGGACAAGAAAAGATTGATTTTGAGGCAAATAACCGTGTCGTGCGCCACTGGAATCACGCCCAGTGCTTCAAATACATAATGTTGTCAAACTGCCCAAGGCTTAGTGGTGGCGAACTGGGACTGAGCGCCACAAGACTGAGCCTTGAAAAGTGGGGTTGAGCACCATTTAGTTTGAAAAATTTGGCGTTGAGCGCTGCTGAGACAAGGCTGAGCGGTGGCATCACTAACATGTCATAAAATGGGTTTTTAATCTTGTTTCTCGCGAGGGTTTGGACCATTCCTCATTTTACACGAAAGAGAAACAATTTTGGTTACTTGGAGAGCCTCTTGGAGGTTGCTAGGGGTGTTGGAAAGCTCTCCCACTCCTCCTTGGGTCTTCTCCTCCATTCATGGTGGTTTTTCCCCCTTTTGGGGTTGGAGAGGAAGATGGGTTATGAATTGGAGGTGTTGATGGGAAGGGGGAGGCACAATTGGAGCATGGAGTAGCTGCTAAGAACCTTGGGAGAGGGCTTGCATCTTCTCTTTGGTTTACATCTCTTCCCTATCTCTCTAATTTGTAAAACCTAGGTTCTCCACCATGGAGAGCTAAACCTATTTGTTGAGATTAAATGTAATGAACTGAATTCTTGTGTATTTGGTGATGTTAATCCATATGCTTTTCCATTTCTATGTTAGCATTTGATTTCCATGCTTAATGCTTGCTTTGGTTTGGCCACCCATGCATGATTTGTGGTTCTTGAGGTGTTGGAAAATTTCTTTTGAACCTAGAATTGAAATTGAATACCTAATGGAGCTTGTTTCAAGGGATAAAACATAATTCATGAGTAATATTAAGACTTTTGAACTTAATGCATGATTTCTCTGTTTGAGGATTTAAGGAATTGGAACTTGAAGAGTTATGATAGATTCAGAGTCGCTAGGAATAGGATTTGAGTATTCTTGTGAATTGATTTTGACATGAAATTGGAAATGAGATGTTTGTGAATGTATGAGAATAAAGTGAATGAAATCTAGTCTTGACAATTGTATATAATCTATGTTAAATTTCTGTTGCACACCAACTGTTTGATAAAATATCCAAAAGAGTTTCTTTGTGTTTTTGTCAGCTTTGTTGTGTATTTGAGTTGTGAATTGTGAGATTTGTCATGTGTTGCACAAGTCCTTTTGGAAAGAACGATATATTTATTATTTGCTATGTGCGACCGGTGCACTTGTCGTTTTTCACATAACACGTAGTCGTTACTGCATTAGACTCTCGTTGCCTCCTTGCCTCCTTGTTGCACTACACCGTTTCATTATCGCTCTCGCTCTCATTCTCGCAACTTTCTCATTTTGTAAGTTAGTGCTTTTCTCTCATAGAAATCCATCGTTGCACCAGTGATCTAGTCATTATCATCTTTTCTAATTGCAATTAACAATACACCTTCATATTTGCTATTATTTGCACCAATGTCCACAACTTTCAAATTTGGATTTTCTATTATTGTGGTCTCTAACTTGCCACTTAACCACTTTAAACTCATTAAATGAATATTAAATTTTTTATTATAGACATGGTTGTCCTCAATTTTCCTTCACCTCTAACAATTGAGTTAAGCCAAATACCCATAATAAGCAAACCTTTAACATTTTCCATTTATCCTTAAGCATTTCATCCTGACTCTAGGTTTATCGTTCTTAAGAAATTTTAAATTTCACCCACAATAAACCCCATACGTTCTTATGGCTTTTATAAATGCTTGCTTGTTTATGAAATATGTTCTAACTTTCCAATTATAGTCTGCCATATTATTTTACATTGAAAATGTCCCAAATTTCCCATAATTGTCTCTGTCAATATCCATTTTGACACCCCTAACCAAGTGGTCGACAACAAAAGTAATAGCCAAAAGCATTCAAGATGATTGAGCCTCTATAGAGCTGAGTAAGCCTAATCTTATGTTCACATGGGCTAAGAAGGATATGAAGACTTAGTTTAGGATACTTTGTTTGTATTTCTTTAGGGCTTGAATTTAGGCCAAGCAATATATGATTTTGTTGGGCTTGTATTTTGATCTCATAAGGGTTTTGGGGGCTTATAGTTTAGTTTCCGACCAAGAAAGGTGAGAATTTATGTGTGAGACATGAAATTTAGGTTACTTGGGCTAGCTTGGGCCTCAAGCAATCCTAAATGCACGTAGAGAGCTCTCCATGGGATGCTTTTAGTGCCTACAACATGTGAGAAGCATATCCTTGCCACATGGTAAGTCACACTAAGAGCATGTCTTGACTCCAAATTTTGAATTTTAATTTGGGATTTCCCTTTTCTTTTTGGAGAACCCTTAATCTACTTTGCTTCTATAAATAGAGAAACACCCCTTATAAAGGCAAATGAATGATTAGTGAAACTTTACAAAATTTTCTACAGACACCTCTAGAGAAGTTCCTAACTTCTCTAGTTTTTCTTCACCAATCAATAAGTAGGTGAAAAAGGACGTCCCATTTGATGGGGAGAAAAATAAGAGTCTTCTTTTTAGCAACTCAAGGAAAAAACTCACCAATGTACTCCTTTTAGCCTCACCCAACTTTTCTAAAACCTTTGAGATAAAGTGTGATGCATCAAATGTGGGCATATGTGTTACGTTTTTTCAAGGAGGTCACCCATAATTGCTTATTTCAGTGAAAAACTTCATGGCGTCTACCTTAACTATCCAACCTATGATATGCCTCGATGCGTGTAACATCTCGACCAGATATTATGGTTTTAAATAATATAATAAAGAAATAAATAATAAAACTTCATTTATTATAACTTAGATTCCCAAAAATGTGGGAAAATTAAAACTTTATTACGATATAATGTAACTCAAATTTCATAATTCATAAAATTCCAATATATACAAAAACCATTCTCAAATAGTCCAAATGTTTACAAAATCCTTAAAATACATAATTAGTAAAACTCTGATAAAATCTTCTCCCAATACTAGCTTCACTCCGTCTCTAGGCCTCACCAGATCCACCTACAATATCATCTACTCCTGTGTACCGCGTACATGATCATCGCCGAATACAAACAGATAGGGTGAGCAAACAGAATAAAACATATACACACAATTCATATAATTTCAATCACACCAAAGGAACTCATATCCTTCGATTTCACACACATGGCCACTACCATGTCAACCATGTTCTACGTCTTCTAGCGAGTACCTCAAGATGTCTTGCTGCCACACCTATCAGCCACAACTGATAGAGCACGTGCGGGAAACCATGCTACGGATCAAACACCGTAACGCCAAGTGGAGTTCCCAATACGAATAACATTTGTAACATCTCAAGACTACCAAACTCGTCAGTTAATTATTGAGGAGGGCAATCTAACTGGACCCATCTGTACACGTCGCTACGTGCACACTCACACCAGCAACACTCGCCAACCCGAGCCACAATTCAAGATTTCCTCGTGTTCATCCGCCATCCCGAGCCACAACTCAAGAGATGTTATTCTAAGCCATAACTCAAGGAATACCACGTGCTTAACCCCTATCTCGAGCCACAACTCAAGGGATACATTCTAAGCCACCACTCAAGGAACACCAACAAGCCGACCATTAAGATATCCTAGAAGCCTTGTAGACCACGCACATCAAAGCAAGCAAAACACTTTTGCTTCACAGTATCGCCTGGTGTAGCGCACAGGGTGCCAGGCGCATCAGACTTCCAGACCGCCTAGCGGTTGTGATGAGTTCAAAATTTTGCCCTCATTAAGTATTTAAATTTTGGGGATTTAATATCATTTTTGTGCTTAAGAATTGATTTTAGTTGCATAATATATTATTGGATATTCTTACGTTTAATAATGCAACTGAAATTTAATTTAGGTCCTTAAGAGTATGAATTGGGAATATTTGAAGTCATAAAATAAGTCCAAAATTAGAAATTCTAGAGAGAAATATGTCAGGAGCTAAATGCAGCCCCAATTTTCATTTTTACGCACCCCTTCTGCCACTGGGCCATCTAATTCTGGAAAGGAATATTTCAATAGCTAATTGCACCTCTAGTTTTTTATTTTACACACCCCTCCTATAAGTGGGTCATCTAAATTTTTTTTGCACCCATACTTTTTACTAATTTGCACCCCTCCAACAACTTAAACTCCACTCAACGAGATCATGCCACGTGGCAATCCTCCACTCACTAAAATAACCAATTAAAACTTGCCACGTCCTCAATCCTCCATTCACTAAAATAACCAATTACAACTTGACACCTCATCACATTCTATTCTTCACACAATCAGAAACCCTAACCCTAATCTTCCTTCTCTCCCACTATCTCCATGCCACAACTGCCGCCCTTGATGTCGGCAGTCACTACATCACCGTCGACCTACCTCCTCCGCGCCTACAACTCGTCGGAACAACCCCAGAAACTCTGGCAGCACCTGCACCAGTTGCCACCATCTTCTCACCCGAACCGTCGTGCTCGACGCCGTCCACCACACGAAGCCACCACATTCGCACCTGCACTCGTGCCTCGTCCTCTCCGTTAATCACGCTGCTACCACCGTCACGCTCATGTCGGAACCGCAATCCCTATCTTCGCATCACGCTGGAATCACCATGAGTGCACCATCTTCGCACACACGTCGAGACCCACCACTATTGCACCATGATTGCTCGTGAGACCTACAACAACAAACACCTAGCTCCATTGCATCATCTTCACGCCACCATCGTCTTCATTCACCACGCTGCCGAAACCACCATTGCAACACCACTCGCGTTCGCAAGACTTGCGTATACCGTGCCTGCAACTCGCCGGAACAGACCCAGAACAACTACCCATGGTCTGCACCTTCATCATCATGGCAGTGTTCATGGCAGCACCATGCTCGAACGCGAAGTCACGAACGCGCTCATGGTAGCACCTACATTCACGAACGCGAAGTTACGAAGCTCGATTCTTCAATGGCAGCACCACCACCACTGCTGCTCTGGAATGCAAACTTATCACCATCTTTCCGCAACAATTGCGAACCCATCACCTCTGGCGGTTCCGTAGCCACCGTAACCACCGTAACTTTCGCGCAACCACTCACGGCAGTCAAACCCTAATGGAGGGAAGAGAATTTTGATTTTAGAGAGAGATTACTCTGACACGTGGCAACCTCTTAATGGACAGACAAAGAGTCTAAACTAGTCAACCAGACACTATGGGCAAGGATGGGTCAAAGTGGGTCAAATTGACTATTTTACACTATATTTGGCAAGCGGTTTCTCTGTAGGAACCCATAATGGCCTAGAAAAGGAAAGAGTCGTCTGGCGGTAATTCATCACCGACCAGACAGTTTCTGGAAATTTCCAGAAACACTAGCTTAAACAAAATTAAATAAGTTCAAACATAATCATACTATATCTAGCATGCCAATCAGACTTAAACATAAAATTAACGCGTAAAGCTCCTCTAACCTGGTTTTCTTGCTAAACTTGAGGTTCTTGGTTTCTTCTTTCATCAGAATGGGCGCCCCCTTGTTTTCCCACGTTAGCTCTCCTTCTCACTCAATTATCATAGAACATTCTCCAATTTTGTACTCATTTCACTAAGCAACAAAGGCAGCACAAAAAACCTTCCTTCTCACTCAAAATTTGACTTTTAATGGTGCCTTAATGGTAGTTTAATGTGCTAAAACGATAATGGATTAATGTTCATGATAATTGCCATTCAATTAGTGATTATGGATTGTTTTTCCAGCCTCCCTTGGCTTCTCTACCATTTCACCTTCATGCCAAAACTAATTTTAGCAAAAAGGAAATCTAATTTAGATTTACCAAGGTTCGAAACCATAACCATGCCAATGTCAAACCAATGCACAACCATTCAACCAATTCAAATTTCATGATAATTCTTACTCATTTAAGAATATAATATCACGCACCAAAACCAACATATTATATAAAACAATTACATGATTAAAAAAATTATAAATTAAATAGCACATAAATGACATACATAGGACTTGAACCCAAGTCCTATCACACAATTAATTACCCTCAACCATTTGAGCTAGTACTTTTCCACATCATATTTGTCAGAATTAAATGCTATAAAGGCTCCCACTGCCCACAATTATTAATTAATTATTTATTTAATTAATTAAATTTAGTGGATCTTACAATGCACGCCCTTCGAACTTAGGAACACTACTTATTGTCCAAGGAGTTTTTCATTCATAGTGACCATGAGTCGCTTAAATATTTGAAGGGCTAGCACAAGTTGAATAAGAGACATGATAAGTGGGTGTAATACTTTGAATATATTTCCTATGTGATTAAGTACAAGAAGGGAAAAAGTAATATTGTGGTTGATGCCTTATTGAGGAAGCACACTTTGTTTTCAAAATTGGGAGCCCAAGTTCTTGGATTTAATCACATTCCATAAAGGCATGCTCAAGATTTCGAGTTTTCCTTCACCTATGTTGGGTGTTCAGAAAAAGCATTAGGGTTTTTTATTATTTGAGGGGGTACTTGTTTAAAGGAAGAAAAAATAATATACCCCAAGATTCACATAGGATCAAAGAGACATATAAGAGAGGTCGAATTTAGGAATACAACCCTTGGCTGTCTAAAGTCTATAACAAGGTGATTGGTACTCAACCAATCCATTCCTAGAATCACATTTAGTCCTTATAGAGGCGAGCAAATCATATTCACTTTAAACTTGCGTCTTGTAACTATAATCAGACATCTAACATAAATTGAAATGTTTGTGACATATCCTGATGTGGGTGTTGACATCACCAACTCACATTGTAACTCACTAAGAAGTAGCCCAAGGCCCTTTATAGACACAAAATAGTGTGTAGCTGTTGAGTCAAAAAGAGCATTCACACATTTACCAGCTAAAATACACATATCTTGCATCAAATTTCCTAACAAAGTGACTTCTCTGCCAGCCAGTGAAAAAACTCTTCTAGCGGCTTAAGGTCTTCCTTTCATAGGTTTCGGTTTCTAAGATCCATCTATTAGATCTTTCACATGACAGTCCTTGGCGAAGTGCCCTGGCTTCTGACACTTAAAACATTTCATCTCCTCTAACTTTACACTAGAGAGTTGGGACAATCTCTCACAAAGTGTGTGTCTCCGCACTCGAACACTTCATACCTCCTTGATTAGTCTATTGTGGCATATTGCATGGCTTATGTTGTTATTTTCCTCTTGAATATCCTCTTTTTTATGTTCTTGCCACACGACATGGATCAACCTTCAGTTGCTATAAAATTTTGGCTTTTTATGCTAGAGTTGGAAACTCATAAACCAATAATGTTCATACCCCTCTCAAACTTTTGACATTTCCACACTTCGACAATGTTCTGAGTATAAAATCTTGTTATATATTCAAACCTAGCAACATAGAGTTGTGCATGAATATCCTCCCTTAATGCAAGGTTATGAACTATGTCCCTCTTTCAAATTTAGTGTTGTTTGGAAAATACTTCTCCAAGAATATCTCATTGAAGTTTCCCCAATTTAGATTCTCGCCTTGAGCTTCTATCATTTGTTGGATACCGACCCACCAAAACTCAACATCTTCATTTAGAAGCTAGGACGTGAACCCCAATTTCCTTTCTTCAAGGCAAGATATATGCCTAAATGTATTCTCTATCTTTCTGTTTTAGGAATAAACCTAGTTTGTAGTTATAGGACCCGTAAAATTTAATTAATTAAATAAATAATTAATTAATAAATGTAGGTAGTGGAAGCCTTTATGGCATTAAATGTTAATTAATGTGATGTGGAAAAGTACTAACTCAAATGGTTGAGAGTACTTGATTGGGTGAAAGGACTTGGGTTCAAGTCTTATGTATGCCATTTATGCATTATTTAATTTATTATTATTTTAATAATATATTGGCTCATGAAGAGTGATAAGACAATCTTATATTTATAAGAATTATCACGAAACATGAATAGGTTAAATGGTTGTGCATTGATTTGACATTAGCATAGTTGTGGGTTCAAACCTTGGTGAATCCAAACTACACTCTCTTTGGTTGAGGGCTACCATTGTTTTGCATATTGGAGAGAAAATTCAGAGTGAAATTGGTGTTGTTGAGTGAAGTATAAAGGCTAAATTGGAGAGAACTAAGGCAAGCCATTGAGAGCAAGGAAGAATCAAAGACTATTCAAGTTTAAGCAAGGATTTCCAAGTTAGGGGTCTTGGAACCCTTCTTTTAGGTTCCTGAAGGGGAACCGTCGGGTGGCATGGCCTTGGCCGCTAGGCGACACGTGTTTGTCACCCAATTTTTTGGGTTTTATTTGAATTGCCTGGTAGTGATGAACACCCGCCAGGCGACAGAGTCAATTTGACTCGATTTTCGTGTTTTGGGGTTTTTGGGATGATTCTGATCGGGGGGAAAGACAATACTAATTGTTTGTGAGTGATTTAAGTCAGAATTTGCTGAATTATATGTAATTGAAGGTTTGATTGGATGAAAAATTGTATGAACATGATTTTAAGGTTGATGATTTGGGATTGTCAAAGTTGCACTAAATTAAGTGGTAAATGTTAATGGAATTTCGTATATTGGAGGTTTTAGGAATGAACCGTGAACCTAAACACATGAGTGCATCCTATTGGGTCGTAAATCGATTAAAACCAGAATAGTTGGGGTTAGTTAAGGTTTGTAGGTGCAGGGAGATGTTCTGGGTTCTTGGAACAATAGGAACTGCTTGGCGGCACCCAGTTTGCCGCCAGGCGCTATACCAAAGTTGTGACTTTGTGATTTTTGGTGTATAGTGGTGGATGGGAAATTAATCCGGGTCATGTGAAGTATAATTTTTAGGAGTTGGGAATATTTAGGGATTGGCCTAAGTTGAAAACTTATGGTAAAGGTTACTAAGGTTTAATTATGATGTATTGGAATATGGATGATTGTAAGTAATGGGGAATTGTACTTATGGGGGATTAGTCAGATGATATGGGTAAATCATTTTAATGGACGAGTGATATGAGAGGTAAGAGTTCATAAATACATATTGAAGAGATTAAATGGATAAACTTGAACTTGTTAAGCCATGGGATAGGTCAAGGTCTTGAGATAAATCAAACCATATTATGACTAGAATTGTATCCGTAGTGTTCCTAATTAATTGTGATGTTGGGTTCATATCAGTGGTATAAAGCATAGAATTAACTTAAGGTTACGTGTGGCTAAGGATCTTAATGATATGATTTTGATTGAGAAATTATTGATATAATAATTATGATGGTGGTAGTATATTGTAGGCACTCTTATTGAGCAAAGATATGATAATTGGACTGGTTGAGTGACTATGTGAGTAAGGGTGTGAAATAACTGTACTGAACCCAAATCAGAACCACTATTGCGCGAGTATTGGTGTGGTGCCTGGCGACAATATGGGAACCGCCAGGCGATAGCTACAATTTTAGAGGACAACAAGAATTTGTGGCGCCTAGTGGTGAAGGTAGTCCTGCCAGGCGATATCTGCAGAGGCAAAGTGTGCAGTGGCGCTTGGCGCTTGGCGACACGTGTTCTCCGACAAGCGGTCTGGAAGCGTGGTGCGCTTGGCGATTTGTGAGCTACATCAGGCGATACTGTTGAGGTAAAGGTTCTTTGCTTGCTTTGGGTGTGCGTGGTCTACAAGGCTTTGGTGATACTTCAAAGGTCGGCTTGTTGGTGTTCCTTGAGTTGTGGCTCATAACGTATCCCTTGAGTTATGGCTCAGGTTAGGAGTTAAGCACGTGGCATTTCTTGAGTTATGGCTCGGGATGGTGAATGAACACGAGAAACTTTTGAGTTGTGGCTCAGGTTAGTGAGTGTTACCGATGTGAGTCTGCATGTTGTGGCGCGTACGTGTGGGTCCAGTTAGATTGCCCTCCTTGGTATTAAGTTGACGAGTTTGGTAGTCTTGGGACGTTACAAATGTTATTCGTATTGGAAACTGCACCTGACATTACAGAGTGTGGTCTGTAGCATAGTTTCCCACACGTGCTCTACCAGTTGTGGCTGGTAGGTGTAGCAACAAGACATCTTGAAGTACTCATTAGAAGACATAGAACACGGGTAACATGGTGGTGGCCATGTGGCATGAAATCAAAGGATGGAATTCCTTTGGTATACTTGTATTGATATCTAAATATCTTATATATATGATTGTTTGATTGTTAGCTCACCCTATCTGCTTGTGTTTGGGGATGATCGTGTACGTGGTACACAGGAGCATATGATGTTGCAGGTGGATCTGATGAGGCCTAGAGACAAAACGGGGATAGACCGGGATTTATTAGAATCATTATGATTTTACTATGTTTTGATTAGATTGTAACTTATCATACATGGATAATTTATGTGAGTTTTATAAGTATGGATTTATGGTTATTTACAGTATAATAAAGTTTTAAATTTCTCGCGTTTTTTGGAAAATGAACTGAAATAAATGAGGTATATTTATTATGTTTTTCTTTTATTATTTAAAATTCGCAATATCTAGATGAGATGTTACAATAGTTGTCTTCTGATAACTCAACTTCTATACTTTCATATTGAAGCTTATTACATTCCCTTAGCATCTTTGTTTTTATTATCTTTCAATTTTAGCATAGATTTACAAATTTTAGGAAATTTTAGTAGTTGCAGCACTACCCAACTCCATTCATTCGCGCCTAATGCGTTTCTAAACCTTGCTCTCTGTCTTAGTATCACTTAGCACCATTTATTGGCATCCAACGCAACTAAAAAGGGTGACTCCTTGTTTCTTTACCGCTCGGTGCACCCAAAGTGGCACCTGACGCAACTTAAAAATGCAGAATTTTGACTTGTGACCTTTGGTAATTGTTTTTCTCATAAAGTGTCCAATTGATTTGATTTTTCTCATTGAATTTTAAATTTAAAGAGTTTTAATTTGATTTGTAAAACATATTTTTTGGAGCTTTTTTCTAGTTGCAATTCCCGTTGGGAGATGAAAACATTTTGCAAAGGGAAGGACCAAAGTAACTCATTCTTGTTCCATTGTATTCTAGACTTTAAATACTTCAATTTGCATACTAGAACATATTTTTTTTGAGGTCCAAAAGAGACGTAGTTTAATTTAGAAGTTGGTGGTAGTGCAAGAGGCAGACACTAATTAAGGATTTTCTTTGAAAGTTGTTGCAATTAGCAAGTGTCGCAACCGGAATCGCGACGGGAAGGCGAATCGAAAAAAGAAACGGGTTTAAAAAAGATTTAGGAGTCGCCACCATAGTTATTCTGGAAAACTATGGAAAACCATAAAGATAAGACAAGTCTGCG
>Ga0214544_1004522_pt1 | contig 27911 bp, 31 predicted proteins | sample CNSS3metaG_FD_160074 | JGI IMG/M metagenome (GOLD analysis project Ga0214544, IMG submission 160074) | Root nodule microbial communities from cowpea collected in UCLA plant growth center, Los Angeles, California, USA - CNSS3 | ecosystem: Host-associated > Plants > Roots > Nodule | place: USA...
TTATAAACTTCATCCATAAATTTATAATCTTGTCGTGTGCACTGTTGCTGTACTAAAATAAGAATATAATACCATTACCTTTAAATATTGCAGATTCTACCGACATCTTCATATGACCATAATCTTATTGATGTGGAAATTAACTATATAATACTAATATTCACTTCCCTTGCTTGTATCTTAGTGACCCATTTCCAGAAGTATCTTAGTGGCCCATTTCCACTATAATGTCTCAACTGCTCTGCCATTCATTTTTAAGATATGCCTTAACTGCTCCCCATCTTGCCTCTTTCATTAAGCTAAATTATTTCGTCTGTACCCAACCAAAGATTGTTCATATTATACTGTTCATGTTTTTTTCCCAAAGATTTCTTAATACCTAAATAAGATTTTGAAGAAAATATTAGAGTGTTCGTCATCTACTTAAGAAATTAGGATTCAAGGCTGACAGAGAGAAAAACGAGAGAAACTTGGACGTCCTAATTAATTTTTCTTTCTTTATTTGAGAAAATTACAACACCTTCATTATTTATCAAAATATTTCACATTTTTTCATAAAGCTAATATTTTACATAAGTGCACACCATAATTATACATGTACCATTATATTACATTCATTATATTTATTTCCTTCCTAACATTTTTACAAGTTTATTCCTATTTTTCTTTAGAGTGGGCTAGTCTTTTAGCAGTGTAAAAAGGACACTCAAACAATCGTGGAAGCTCATGGAAGTTTTAATACAAATGTAAATAAACTTTTTTGCCGGAATGTTTTATGTGAATGGATGAGAATGATTGTTCCAATTTATATTATTATTATTATGACCTTCTCTTATAGAACTATACTCAGTCCTTTAGAGGAAAACTATGTATGTACATAAGTGTAGAGAGGTTGGAGCATCCAAATACTCTATTACTTATATAGTTTTTGTTGATAAAAAAACAAAAAAATCGTGGCAGCAATAATAAATGTGATGATGATGGATCTTATCAGGTTGATAGGGGGCAAATCGTCCGGAAGGGACAAAATTGTAATCCTTCACCCTTAAAAGTTATTGTATTATTTTGTACATCTACAATCCCTTGCATTCCAGAAAAGGTTGTTATATGCATATTTATTTTGTTAAAATTCGACGATATCTAAAATACACTTAATATTTCATAATATTCTAAAAGTTAATATATTTTACTAATCTTACAGACATTCTACAAAATTTATATCCATTTCCTAATATGTCTGCATAAGATCATCTTCTAGTTTCAGGTTGTACACTTGTTGACCCTTTTTAAACTACCAACTCTTTTATCCTTCCCTCTAGCTTTACAAGGTATTTAATTACGTCATCAAATATTGAAACTTCGTCATCTTAAAAGAATTGTACACTTCATTGATTTCAACGGTGAGTGACAATGAAGAAAATATTCTTTTTTTGTCTAATGGCTCTACCACTCAAACCACTCAAGAGACATAAATCCATGTGCTCAATAAAAGATAGCAAATGAATCATACAAGCAATAAATATAAAATACAATAATTCTAACTGTTTTTTTAAATAGCAAGCCAATAGCCCACACCAATGGAAGCAAAACACACCTACCTAATCTTTCAATGGCAATTACAACATCCTCCAACTTGTACCCCATTTTCACTGAAGTTCGATTTAACGTATAATTCCATGTCCTATAGAACTAACAAAAAGGCAAAATTAACAAGATATAAAATGAATCAAAACATATCCTTAAAAAATAAAAGTCAAAACATAAAGCAGAGATTACTGATGACGTCCCGTTCGGATCAATCACACTAGTAAGTGTACTGGTTCGATTGTAGTACAAAGTGTCATATCTTTAAGGATTTGATCAACTTTTTATCAAAAACTCGTGTTGTTTAAGATTTGTGAAATATGGAAGTTTGATTTTTTAGAATAATATTGATCCAGAACTTAAAATAAAGATAAAAATGTGACATGTACAAATAAGGTGTGTTAGGATTAGATTTCACTTTCCTGTTCTTATACAAGGTTACTATTAACATTCATTCATTGTTCCTCGAAGAACACTAATGTAATCCTAGTCAATGTCTCAGTCAGCAAGACCTAAAGATATTCAAACTCAGTGTGATGTCTCACCCCTAGTGAATGAATTCTTTGCATTACTGATTAAGATTCTTTGTAAGACCCGGGAAATTGGAATAAAGAATAATAAATAAATTACAAATAATTGTGGGTTGGAAGTACCCTAAGATAATTTATTGACAAGTCGAAGGCTAGGAATAGTGCTAGCTCAAGTGGTTGAGAGTACTTAGTTATGTTGAGAGGACTTGGGTTCGAGTTTTTTGTTGGCAAAAGCAAATACAAGTCTAAATGCTAAAGCAAGATTTTGATGATGATAAAAGAAGCTTTAAAGCCATCTGGAAGTCAATATGAAGAACATGTGTTGTTATGTTTAAAGCTATTTTGTAAAGTGTAATTAGAATAGTTAGAATCAATATGAAAAAACCAAATTCTGGTATTTCTCGAAAAATCAAAGTGATAATCGATTATCACTTAGGATAATCGATTATCCTAAGCTGAATTAATTTTTCAAGAAGGCACTGGAATTATCAATTATCACCTTTGATAATCGATTATCTGGTCAAAAACTTGTTTTCAAAAAATACACTGGAATAATCGATTATCACTAGTGATAATCGATTATCCTGGTTAGTTGGGCGTGACTATTCAGTTTTTGACCTAATTTTTGGAACCCCTATTTAAGGAACATCAGAGTTACTTCTAACTTACCTTTTTTAGAAGCTAGAGTGCTAGTGTTGTGACTGCAAAGAGTGTTCTCAAAAGAAGCTTTGAAAAACCTAGTGTGGGTAGAGCGATAACTTTTCCTAAGAGGTGGTCTAGGAGATTGAGTGTTGTTGTTGTTGCTAGAAAAGCTAAGGTCAAGGTTCTCTGTGTGATTCAGAGAAAGGTGTTCATCTCTTGTGTGTTCAAGAGAGGTGTTTTCTTTCCTTACTCTTTTATTATCTGATTGTAATCTGTTATTTGTTAGTGATTTAGTTAATCTTGTTTTTGAGAGATTAACAACTGGACGTAGGGTCTTTTGATCCGAACCAGTATAAATACTTGTGTTCAATCTTCTTCTCTATCTCTTTATTTCATCTACTCTTACGTTTAAAGAAATTAATATTTGATTTAATTGATAAAATTTTGGAAAAATTTTAAAGTATAAATTTTACTACTTAAAACCAATTCAGTCCCCCTCTTAGGTTTTGTCCAAACGTTTAAACATTCCGCTGCGCGATACCAACAATTGGTATCAGAGCTTGCTTTGATAGTTATTCAAATTTTTCAAAAATGGTTGGACAAAATCAAACCTTTGCTGAGGGTGCGTCTATCAACAGACCTCCTCTATTTACTGGTGAAAACTATCCTTTCTAGAAAGTTAGGATGCAAATTTTTCTAGAATCTGTTGATAGAGGTATTTGGGATGCTATGTTAAATAGTCCATTTGTTCCTATTAATATTGTAAATGATGTGCAGGAACCAAAGTCATTCTCGTAATGGACAACGAACGAAAATAGACGAGCTCAGTATGATGTAAAAGCTAAAAATATAATTTCATCTGCCTTAACCCTAGATGAGTTTTACAGGATCTCAATCTGCACCAGTGCATAAGATATATGGGAAATATTACGTGTGATCCATGAAGGAACGGACGATGTGAAAAGGGCACACAAGAACTCCTTGATCCAAGAATACGAAATGTTTCGGATGCAACAAGGAGAAACTATCTACGATGTGTAGAAACGATTCACACACATCGTCAATCATCTCACAGGTCTAGGTAAAACTTTTGCCACTGATGAATTAAATATAAAAATTCTTAAATCCTTGAACATGACTTGGCAGCCGAAGGTGATAACCATCACAAAGTCATAAAGAGAGCATGACGATGGCGGCCCTATTTAGAAAGCTGAGAGAGCATGAGCTTGAACTGGGTAGACTAAATGAAGAAGAAGATATTGGAAGAAAGAAGAACATTGCCTTCAAAACTGAAGTGGTTAAAGGTAAAAAGCAAAAGGAAGAAGAAGACTCAGATGACGATGAAAATCTTAGTCTTATGATTAAGAAGTTTACAAAATTCATGAAGGCCAAAGGTAAAAATCAATTCAAGAACAACAAGAAGGATAATCAAGGATCATCCTCAAATTTCAAATGCTATGGATGTGGAGAATCTGGACACGTCAAGGCTGATTGCCCAAATTCAAAGAATAGTGAAGAAAAGAAGCGCAAAAAATTCTTTAAAAAGAAGGCATACATTGCATGGGAAGACAATGCCTCAAGCTCATCAAATTCTAGCGATTCTGAAAATGAAGAGCAAATCTATGTTTGATGGCTAATCACGATGATTCTAACAGTGAGGTAAATTCTACATGCAATGAAAATGACTATGATGATTTGTATGATGCTTTTAAACAATTACTTGTTAAATCTAGTAAATTGGATACTGCTCATAAAAGGTTAAAATTTGATTTTAAAGATTTGCAAAGTAATTTTGAAAAATCTCTTGAAGAAGAAGAATTTCTAAAAAATAAAATTTCAATATTAGAAAATAAAGAAAAAGAAACTCTTGAATGTGCTTCATGTAAAAGTTACATGTTTGATATATGTATTTTGGAGAAACATCTTGAAGATGCCTTAGAAAATAAAAACTGTGAAAAGTTTGATCTCAATAAAAATCCAAATAAGACCAAGCATGCTCATAATCATGATTTAAAAATAAAACTAAAAGAACTCGTAGAGTTTGGGTAGAAAAAGGAGCATCTCATTCTATGAATACATATGAATGTACTGCTACATGTTTTTATTGCTTGAAAAAGGGTCATACTTCAAACAAATGCAATATTAAACATTTTGGTGTTCCAAATGGGAAGTATCACTGGGTGCCTATTCATAAGTAGATATTTTTATTCTAACCCTAAGGACCCAAACAAGTTGTTGGGGACCTAAATGAATTGTTTCCTTATTTTGCAGATGACCTCTAAATCCAGAAGATCAATGTTGTATCTTGACAGTGGTTGTTCAAGACACATGATTGGAGACAAAGAGAAGTTTAAGAACTTTAAAAGAAAGGAACAAGGATTTGTCACTTATGGGGATAACAACAAAGGAAAAATACTTGGAACAGGTGATGTAGGTGGAGGAAATACTTTGGAGATCAAGGATGTACTGTATGTGGAAGGACTAAAACACAATCTTCTCAGTATAAAAGGTATAAGACACAATAACATTTACTTGATTGATCTTGATAATGCATCATCTAGTGATATAACTTGTTTGGTTGTTAAAGAAGAAAATCCTTGGTTGTGGCATAAACGAGCTGCCCATATTCACATGCAACAATTAAACAAACTAATTTCTAAAGAATTAGTAATTGGATTGCCAAAAATAAAGTTTGAAAAAGATAAACTATGTGATGCATGTCAAAAAGGAAAACAAGTAAAATCTTCATTTCATTCAAAAAATGTGATTTCTACATCAAAGCCTTTAGAAATTTTGTATATGGATTTGTTTGGTCCTTCAAGGACAAAACGTTTTGGGGGAAATTATTATGCTCTTGTTATTGTTGATGATTACTCAAGATATACACGGACCTTCTTTCTCACACTAAAAAGTGAAGCCTTTAAAGCTTTTAAGAAATTTGCAAAAGTAATTCAAAATGAAAAAGATTTGAAAATTAAAGTTTTGAGAAGTGATCATGGTGGAGAATTTCAAAATGAATTGTTTGAAAACTTTTTTGAAGAAAACGGAATTATGCATAATTTTTCTACACCTAGAACTCCTCAAAAAAAATGGAGTTGTAGAAAGGAAAAATAGATCTTTAGAAGAATTAGCTCGCACAATGTTGAACGAATATGATGTGCCTAAATATTTTTGGGCTGATGCTGTGAGCACGACTTGTTATGTATTAAATAGAATGCTCATTAGACCAATTTTAAAAATTACCCCCTATGAATTTTTTAAAGGAAGAAAGCCTAATGTAGCACATTTAAAAATATTTGGATGCAAATGCTTTGTTCTAAATAACGAAAAAGAAAATTTGGGTAAATTTGACTCTAAAGCAGATGAAGCTATTTTCTTAGAATATTCATTAACTAGTAAAGCCTATAGAATTTTCAATAGAAGAACCTTGAATGTGGAAGAATTTGTGCATGTTGTTTTTGATGAAATTGTGGACCTTGAGGAGAACCCTCTTGAGTCAAATAAAATAAATGCAGGTGATGAAGAATATTTTAAAGAAGCTCTTGATCAGATGTACCTAAATGAGAACCCATTGACTGAACCTGAAGATCTTGCCAAAAGCTGGAAATCACCTAGAGGATTGTCTCTGAAACACTAGTGCAAAATTTCCTTTTTACCTTGCCTTATATGCCTCGGTTGGCCAGGAACCGAAGCATATAATGGCGCGGTGGCATTTTTGCAATTACAGCCAAGTTTTATGCCTCGGTTCACCTAACACCTGAAGCCAAAGAGTGCTATACGCCTCGGTTCGCCCAAAATCGGTGCCAAAGAGTGTTATAGGCATCGGTCCAACAAGAGCCCGGTGCCAAAAAGGGGTATATGGCTTCGGTTGTTAATGGAACCGAAGCCATAGGGTTTATTTAGGGTTCCAATTTCGCGAACCCCCTTCTTCTTCCCTGCAACTACAAGAGCAAGAAGCCAACGAATCGGCACACCAAGATCCCTTGCGGCAGTGCTGGCGTAGAAATCAGTGAGAGCGAGCGCGGCGACGCAGTTAGGGTTTCTGGCGATGAAGACGGGGAGGGGAAGACGATGAAAGAGTTCATAGATCTCGAATTACGGAGCAGGAAGGGCACAGGGAGAGATTTCAAGGATATCGCAGCGAGTTTTCGCAGCGCGGCTTCCGAATTCGGCAAGTGATTGATGAAATGGAAACGGAAGTTGAATCTGAAGAGAAACCACCGCCACAGTGACGTCGCCGGTGCGGACGTTTGTTCGATCGAAAAGCTAGGGTTTAAGTCGTTGCAGGAGACGCAATTAGAGGTTGGAGAATACGATTTCGCGTTGGGTAGAAGATCGTGCGACACTGATCCGAGGTTAACCGTTGATGATTCGCGGTTTTCGTTCGAACCTCATCGAGCTTCCTGGGATGGTTCTTTGATTGGGAAAGCATACCCTAGGGTTTCCCCCATGGTTCGTGTTGGTGATAAGGTTTTGGTCGAGGAAGAAGAAGAGGGAGACATGACTTTGGAGAAAGGCGAAGAATGCTGTCCTGGTGGTTCTGCTCAGACAAAGCATTACTATTCTGATTGGCATAGGAGGAGGAGGAGTTTTGATGTATCAAATTCTCGTAGGAAGTTGATAATGGGAGATGTTGATGAATTGAGAGTGATATCTAATGCTAAGGTTTCTCCAGCCACAACCGAGTTGTTCTATGGGGCGAAGGTGTTGATCACTGAGAACGGTTTGAGGGATGTGAATTTGAAATCGTCTGATAGTGTAATGGGGTCTAGTTCCAAGGTTGATGCTTGTGTATTGCAATTGAGGATGGTCAACAAGGATTGAACAAGTTTCACAGTAGGTTATGGAGTAAGTTGGGGTCATTGCAGAGGAGAAGGGAAGATATGTTTGGAGAAGGTGATTACGGTGGTGGTGATGTGGTTAACAAGCCACTTGTAGAGTCTTGGCAGAAAAGAGGGTTTAATGGCTTCAGTCTCTCTGCAACCGAGGTAGAAAAGAGATATTATATGGCCTCGGGTGATAACCGAGGCCAAAATATGCCTCGGTTCTAAAACCGAGACAGAATCACGAAAATAATCGAGGCCAAAAGCCCTCACTACACTGGTGAAAATGTCATTGGAGATATATCAAAAGGAGTAGTTACTAGAAATATGTCAAATTTATGTATGACTATTGCTTTTGTTTCACAGATAGAACCCAAAAATGTAGAATAAGCTCTTCAAGATGATCAATGGTGTATAGCAATGCAAGAAGAGCTTAATCAATTTGAAAGGAATGAAGTTTGGGAACTCATTCCTAGGGATAATTCACACCAAGTCATAGGAACAAAGTCGGTGTTCAGAAACAAGTTGGATGAAGATGGAAACATCACTGAAAACAAAGCTAGACTTGTAGCAAAGGGATACAGACAAGAAGAAGGTATAGACTATGATGAGACATATGCTCCAGTTGCCAGGTTAGAAGCTATACGTTTACTTCTTGCCTATGCTTCTCTCATGAAATTTAAACTATATCAAATGGATGTCAAAAGTTCTTTGTTAAATGGATTTATCAAAGAAAATGTGTATGTTGAATAACCACCTGGCTTTGAAGACTATAAGTTTCCTAATCACATTTACAAATTAAAGAAAGCATTGTATGGATTAAAACAAGCACCTAGATCTTGGTATGAACGATTAAGTACATTTTTGTTGGAAAATGATTTTGAAAGAGGTAAAATTGATCTAACCTTGTTTATTAAAAGAGTAGATGAGCATATTTTGGTAGTTCAGATTTATGTAGATGACATAATATTTGGGTCTACTGATAGTTCTCTATGTAAGGGCTTTGCAAGTATAATGCAGGGAGAATTTGAAATGTCAATGATGGGAGAATTGACATTCTTTTTGGGTCTACAAATTAAGCAAATGGAAAATGGAACTTTCATTTCTCAATCTAAGTACTGTAGAAGTACTTAAGAAATTTGGAATGGATACTACTAAGGAAGCAAGTACTCCTATGGGAACCTCCTGCTATTTAGACAAAGATGAATCATGAATAGAAGTAAATCAGACTATGTTTAGGGGCATGATAGGTTCTTTGCTATATCTTACTGCAAGTCGGCCATCATGCAATCTGTATGTGTGTGTGCTCGTTTTCAAGCCAATCCAAAAGAATCACATCTTACTGCTGTGAAAAGAATCTTAAAATACTTAAAAGGAACTACATGTTTTGGACTTTGGTATCCTTCAGGAGCATCTCCTAGTTTGATAGGCTATTCAGATGCTGATTATGGTGGTTGTAAAATAGATAGAAAAAGTACTAGTGGTACTTGTCACCTCTTAGGAAGTTCATTAGTCTCTTGGCACTCTAAGAAACAAGCTTGTGCGGCTTTGTCAACTATAGAAGCTGAATACATAGCAACTAGAAACTGTTGTGCTCAAATTCTGTGGATGAAACAACAATTAGAAGACTATAATATCTTTCTAAATCATATACCTCTGAAATGTGACAATACCAGTGCTATTAACTTAACCAAAAATCCCATAATGCATTTTAGGACAAAGCACATTGAAATTAGACATCATTTCTTAAGAGATCACATAAATAAAGGGAAATGTGAGATAAAATACGTAGATACAAAGCATCAATTAGCTAATATCTTTACCAAACCTTTAGCTAAAGATAGATTTTATGAACTAAGAAGAGACTTAGGCATATTAGAGATCTCTTAAATTGCCAAAAACTTAATTTCCTTCAAAAATCCGAAAAATAGTGTCAATAATCGATTATACGTGTCAATAATCGATTATCAGCCACCCTTAAAAAACCCCAAACCATTTTGGAATAATCAATTATTTGGAGCAATAATTGATTATCCTTAGTTCTGAGCCAAATATCAATAACTCTCTAGAATAATCGATTATCACTTAGGATAATCGATTATCAGCTCATCAAGATTCATGTTTTACACAACCTTTGAAACAATAATCGATTATCACCTTTAGATAATCAATTATTACACGTCGTTGGACCAAATAAATTCAAAAACTAGTCGTTGTAACAGCTAGATTTGCATTAAAATGTGTGTATATGGCCGTTGGAGACACTTCTCTATAAATATCAGCCATTTTGGTCACTGGTACACTCTTTTCTCACCTTCAACACTCAAGAACCTCTCATTTTCTCAAAAACTGTCAAAGCTTCCTTCTCCTTCACTTCAACAATGGCTGAACCTTCTCGTAGGAAGATTCCTACCCGCAGAAGAACTGCATCTCGTGCCCCTCAACCCTCAACTACACCTAGGACTGCCTCCATTGAAGGCTGGATTTCAGATGAAGATAAAAGATATGAATTCATCACATTGTGGAAAGAAAGGCCCCTTATCACTCGAAATTCATCAAATCTCAATGGTTTGTCAATTGACGTTTCACAATTCTTGCTTTTCTTGCTGAACAAGGGGTCAAATTATTCACAGAGATGCAAGGCACATACTACCCCGATCTGGTACGAGCCTTCTACTTCAACTACAAATTTAGAGATGGAGTGGGTTTTACAAAAGTGAAAGGCGTCGACATCATTTTGGATGATGATATTTGGGAAAATGTTGCTCAATTTCCCATTCATGATGGCACATCTCCAATCCTCACTGATGGCATTGAAGGGTTCAATAGAATATTCGCCTATAGATCCTTTATACGAAGACCAGATCAAGAAATAAGCCGACAATTGCTAGCAGGACCTCTCAAAGTTGATGAGCATCTACTTCACTATCTTATTGTCTGGATTTTATGTTCACGTGGTACAAATCATGCACAGTGCAGTGAAGCAGATCTCATGATCATCTATGCTCAATCACATTCCTACCCATTGGCCAAGCATCATTCTTGACACAATGCTCAAAGCCAAGAGATTTCCTCGATATCCACTCCCGTATTCCTTGTTAATCTCTCGTATTTTTGAGTACAAAGGTGTAAATGTCTCTGATAAACAATCTCATAAAACCACTAAGGCAAACAAAATTGCGGAAAATTCCTTGAAGTAGATGAAATTTATTCCTTTTGGGAATACTTACATTCACAAGGATGATATGCCTCCCTCGGACAATGAAGAAGAAGAGAATCCTCCCACTACTCCTATCCCTCCTATTGACACAAATATTGGATCATCCAGTGTGTTGGTGGCTCATCCTCTTTTTTAGAGGATCACATTTTAAACTTAAACCAGAGACTTGAAGAATTCTTTCTTCTCTCCACTCACCGACATGAAGAAGTCACTGGCTTAATTAGAGGACTAGATTCTAGGATTTCTAATTTAGAACATAAGTTTGATAAATATGATGAAGACGATGACATGAGTCAAGCATTTTAAATGTCTACATCATTGTTATTATTTTTATTGCTATTGTAAAGCGTTTTCCAGTGTTCTTATTTCTTAATAAAAGTCCATTTTTATTGTTATTATTTACAATTGTCTAATTGAGGGGAGCTTTTCTATTAAAACTTTTTTCAAATGATCAAAACAATGGGAGAAAAAGTTTAAAGTTTAAACCAAACAGTGCTACTAACAAATCTACTTGTAAGATATTTTGATTGCAAATACTTTAAACATATTGTTTTGATCATCATCAAAAAGGGGGAGATTGTTGGCAAAAGCAAATACAAGTCTAAATGCTAAAGCAAGATTTTGATGATGATAAAAGAAGCCTAAAAGCCATCTGGAAGTCAATATGAAGAACATGTGTTCTTATGTTTAAAGCTATCTTGTAAAATGTAATTAGAATAGTTAGAATCAATATGCAAAAAACAAATTCTGGTATTTCTCGAAAAATCAAAGTGATAATCGATTACCACTTAGGATAACCAATTATCCTAAGCTGAATTAATTTTTCAGGAAGGCACTGGAATAATCGATTAACTGCTCAAAAACTTGTTTTCAGAAAATACATTGGAATAATCGATTATCACTAGTGATAATCGATTATCTTGGTCAGTTGGGCGCGATTGTTCAGTTTTTGACCTAATTTTTGGAACCCCTATTTAAGGAACATCAGAGTTACTTCTAACTTACCTTTTTTAGAAGCTAGAGTGCTAGTGCTGTGACTGCAAAGAGTGTTCTCAAAAGAAGCTTTGAAAAACCTAGTGTGGGTAGAGCGATAACTTTTCCTAAGAGGTGGTCTAGGAGATTGAGTGCTGCTGTTGTTGCTAGGAAAGCTAAGGTCAAGGTTCTCTGTGTGATTCAGAGAAAGGTGTTCATCTCTTGTGTGTTCAAGAGAGGTGTTTTCTTTCCTTACTCTTTTATTATCTGATTGTAATTTGTATTTGTTAGTGATTTAGTTAATCTCGTTTTTGAGAGATTAACAACTGGACGTAGGGTCTTTTGATCTGAACCAGTATAAATACTTGTGTTCAATCTTCTTCTCTATCTCTTTATTTCCTCTACTCTTACGTTTAAAGAAATTAATATTTGATTTAATTGATAAAATTTTGGAAAAATTTTAAAGTATAAATTTTACTACTTAAAACCAATTCACCCCCCTCTTGGTTTTTGTCCAAATGCTTAAACATTCCGTTGCGTGATACCAACATTTTTTGTGTGCCATTAATGTTTTAAGCTTGTATGAATGTGTGAATAGACATGAATAATGTAATAGTTTGTTGGTGTGCATATGTTTGATGGGTTGGAAGGATATGGATTTGAATCTTGGCTAGAGTAAGTAGGCCCTTTATTTTTATATTTTTGCTAAGTGGTGGAAAAATCTAGAAACTGTAGAAATCCATGATAAACCAGAGAGGTAGCAGTTGGGGTGCAATAATCAACAATCTAGAGAGGGAGTCACTAGTGCAGGAAAGACTTTCTGCCGCGGTTATTTTGGTAATTTGGCCTCGGTTTAAAACCCGAGGCATATGCAATCGAGGTAAAAAGGGTTATCTTTCTGCCTCGGTTCTCAACCTAGGCATATCCCATCATTATTGCCTCGGTTCTGAAAGCAACCGAGGCATAATATGCATTAAAAATTAAAAAAAAAGTTGCAGAAATCATCTTTCTCTCTTCTTCTTCGACCTTCCACTCTAGCCTTCGACACCATCTTCACCACACGTAGTGCTGACGGAGCAGATCGAGAACGGCACAAAACCTTCGAATCACCATTGGTGTAGCTTCGTTCACGTACCTGCACTCACGAAATGAACCAGTTTTTCGCCAAAATCCCATTGCAACAAGGAACAAACCTAACAATCTAGAACGCGCCATGGATTCTTCCACGCAGATGAACCACAACGAACCTGGCCAACACACGTACACCACGCTAGAAAACTCAACGCTGCAACATCTGAAACAAGCCATCACGAACCCTAATCGCGAGATTCTTTGCATAGCAATGCCTCCATGAGATCTTCATAACCACCGCAACAAGAGTCACGAACACAACAACGTCACGAACCCATTTAGAATGCAACGCTTTAGCACTCCATTGCTACACTTCTCCAACTCCTTGATGAAACTTACATAGAGGATTGAAGAGGGAAATAGGAGGGTTAGGGTTTTTGCGCACCAGAGGAAGAAAATGGACTGTTTCTAGTTTTTGAGATTTTTATCTCACCTTTTGCCTCGGTTCAATTGAAAACCGAGGCATATCACCATCTTCTGCCTCGAGTCCTAACACCTAAAGCCATAGAGTCCAAAAAAAAAGAAAAAAATATTACTGACACTTTACTACCTCGGGTCAGTAGCAACCGAGGCATAAAGTGGCTTTACTGCCTCGGGTTAGTAACAACCGAGGAATAAACTGGCTTTACTGTCTCGGGTCAGTAACAACCGATGCATAAAACATTGCATAAATTTCAAAACTGCCACCGCGTGTTTATATGTCTCGTTTCCGCTATAACCGAGGCATAAAGCTCAAGTTAGAAAGTCCAAAATGCACTAGTGAGTTAGAGTGGAGGCAAAGAAGGGAGCTTTGGAAACAAGGAAGAATTCATTGAAAAATTTTTGGAGCTAAGAAACCAGGTCATGGGAGCTAACTAGATCTTCTTCTTTTATATGAGTATGGATTGTGTAGTGATGTTGATAATATTTGAATATGAATGAGTATACAACTAAAATTTGTATGTAATTTAAGCCCTTGAATGATTGTTGTTCCTCTTGTTTATCCCAAAGGTATTTAGGGTGTCAGAAATATTTTTTTTTCTTGAGGCTGGATGCATTTTTCAGAGATAAGTATCTGTAGAGGTGTTGATTAAAGAGAAAATGGGTGGGCATGAATTAAAGTTTTGTAGGTTAAAAATTAGAAAATTGGGAAATTATTTGGGTGAATTGGATGCACCGAAAGTGTAACATCCAAAAATAAAAGAAATTTTGAAATGAAACTAAAATGAAAGATACTACAACTTACTTTTAAAATACTTACTCAACTACTTATAAATTCTTGCTGTAAGACCCGAGAAATTTAAATAATTAATTAAATAATTATTTAATAAATGTGGGTAAGAGGAGCCTTTAAGACATTTAATGCGGAGTGCTATGACGTGGAAAAGTATTAGCTCAAGTGGTTGAGAGTACTTAATTGTGTGAGAAGACTTGGGTTCAAGTCCTATGTATAGCAATTGTATTTTATTTAATTTGTGCATTATTTTAATGTTATATTGGAATATGGTGGGTGATAATGTAATCCTAAAATTATAGAAATTATCACATAATATGATTGGTTGAATGGGTTATGCATTGTCTTTACAATTGAATGGTTGTGTGTTCAAACCTTGTTAGGAATGAAACTAAAACTTCCTTTTTGCCTAATTTTATTTTGGCATGGGAATGAAGAGGCATAGAAACCCTAGCTGGCAAGAGGGGCAACCTAATGGGCTGGAGACAACCAACTAATGGTCTATGATTAACCATTAACATAAGACTTTATGGCATTTTCGGTTTTTGGGTTAAGCACAATTAATTGGGGTATTAACTTTGAGAGAGAGGGGAGTTAGGGAAGAAATTTTGGACTATAATTTCGTGGTACTGAAAAAAGAGGTTTCCAGAGACATCAATACTGTTGTTGGAAGGGCAAAAACTAAGAATCTTGGAATAGGAAAGAAAGGTTCTTAGACCTCTTGAAAGAATAATCTTGGAAGATCAATTGGGGCATGAATTCCAGGGAAGGGGAGCTGTTATGTTATGTGTTTGATTTGTATAAGATGTATTATGCCTTGCTATGATCAATTTACATGTAAACCTATTCTATCACGCTGTTCTTCGATGTTTATGGTTTTCCGCCCAGAAACCGCCTGGCGGCAAGGTTGGTGCCGCCAAGCGCCGCATCAGCTATAACCCAAATTTCTGGGTTCTGTCATGAGCTGCTTGGCGACGAGGTTTAACCGCCAGGCGACGCAACTTGAATGAGGCGATTTCGTCTCGTTTTCTGAATTCTATGATGTGTTGATATTCCTTTGGGATATTTTTGCCTAATTGAATGTTTAATTCTACATAACTGTCATCACTTGGAGTGTTTAGAATTTGGGTTGTGATTATAAACTTGAAAGGTTCATTTTATGTGACAGAGGGATTCTGAATCGGTAAATTTCTCGTCAATGATACTTTAGTTAAATTGGTATGTTGTTTTGGAATGGGTTAATATCATGAAATTATATTCATCCTGAAATGTTAGTGCGTAGCAGCTGACTGGAAAAGAACAAGAGGGAAAGTTTGGGTTCGCAGGTACAGGAAACCTGCGATTTAACCCAGGTACTGATGTGCCGCCTAGTGGCCAATAAGATGCCAGCTGGACAGTACTGATATGGGAAGTCTGGCACAATGGCTGCAAGAGAGGCTGTAGGTGAATCGAGTTGGGAGAAAAATTTAGCATGACTAAATGAAAGATAGAGGAATAGGAGGTTGTTATGGTTATAGATGGTTCATTATTTTGGAGAGTGTAATTGGAATGCGTGGATGGCTAATAGTTAATGAACATTAGTGGAGACTAATAATCTAATACAAGGGAACACTGCCAATAGAGAATAGCTAAATTTGAAAGAAAGGATGATTAAACTGGAAATATGGGTTCTGGTGCGTTGGAGTAGGTAACATCAAGAATAACAATTGAGTGAGGAAGGGGTACATAAACAATTGTTAAGTATAGGATTGCATGCTAATGAGCCGAATTGGGTATAAGAAAGGAGTAAGATTTGTTTCTGCTATAAGCTGATTGAAACATGATATAACTACAAAGTGGTGAGTGAATCACATAGTTGGAATGTTTGAATGGTAAAAATGAGTTATAGGAAATCAAATCAGGTTGTGATTGGTGGGTAAGTAGAATCAGGTTTTAATACGAGAACATGCCATTTCGACCTTGGAAGCAATTGGATTACAGGACAATCTGATGAGTGCCAAAAACCAACAGGTTTCGCTACTGTCACAGCGCCTGGCGACTCGGGAAGATGCAATAATGCTATACTTGGGTCGGAAGATGCTGTGTGTAATATCCCGTCAAGATATTACTAATTTAAATAAATAAAACTACTAAAATTATAAAGCTGCCGCATTTATGAATAAACCTCATTTCCTAAAAACGCGGGAAATTCAAATTTTATTAACTTCTGAGGATAAAAGCAAAATTCATAGTTCATAAAACTGAAATAACAAAATAGAACCTCTCATAAGAGTTTACAAAATAGTCCAACTCAAAATAATACAAAAATATATAAAACTCCCCAGCATTTCCCACGCTCTGTGACTAAGCCTCACTAGCTCCACCTGCATCAACATTCTCTGCTCACGTGTACCGCGTACATGATCATTCCCAAACACAAGCAGATAGGGTGAGCTTATGAAAATAACATACATCATAACAATAATCAAATAACCATCTATACAGCTATAACTCTACAAAAATCAAGATACCATAGCTTACTCAATTCTCTAACGCTTGGCCATAACCAAGCCATTTGTGTTCTACCTCTTCTAGTGATTACCCCAAGATAATTTGCTGCCAAACCTATCGGCCACAACCGATAGAGCACGTGCGGGAACCAATGCCACGGATCACACACCGTAACGCCAGGTGGAGTTCCCAATTACGAACATAGTCCGTAATGTCCCAAGACTACCAAACTCGTCAGTCAACAACTGAGGAGGGCAATCTAACTGGACCCACCTGTACTGGCCACAACCAGCACACTCACACCGACAACACCCGCCAACCCGAGCTCAACTCAAGGATTCCTCGTGTTCATCCGCCATCCCGAGCTCAACTCGAGGGATGCCATTCTGAGCTCAACTCAAGGAATGTACTTGCTTAAACCCTATCCCGAACTCAACTCAAGGGATACGTTCCGAGCTCAACTCAAGGAACCCAACAATCTTACCATTGAGGCATCACCAAAAGCCTTGTAGATCACCCTACAAAGTCCAATACTTAGGACTTACAACAGCCAAATCCCCTAGCGGGGGACACGTAGTGCTAGGCGCCACAGCTTCCGGACCGCCTGGCGGGGGACACGTACCGCCAAGCGCCAAGCACCTCAAACACGCAAACACAGCAGCTACCGCCTGGCGGATCAGCCCTTACCGCCAGGCGCCCACTCTCTAGGACCCCACTATTTCAGACACAACCGCCTAGCGGATTCTCTTTTACCCCCAAGCGGACGTGATACCAGACCTCACTATTTATGTCGCCATCGCCTGGCGGAATCCTATCCCTTCGCCAGGCGCCTCCTACACCATGAACCCACTGGTTTCTCGCTGTCGCCATCGCCTGGCGGAATCCTATCAGTACTTGTGTTGTACTGGTTTTTTGGTTAGATATTCTTCGCACCTTACTCCCAGACCTACTCTAAGTCCATTATGCTCCTAACTCAGTGCAATGTATTGTATTTTGTATGGACATATACCACTTTTTCCCTCTACAATAACTCCACATGAAATAATTCCACTTCAAGAGACTCCCCAATTGTTGGGGGTCACCCATGTTCTTCCAAACCAATACCTAGATGTAGTTTATTAAGGTCTTGATAGTGCTAGAATATTTCGTGAGCTACCATGCTTATTATATTTGTAAGTTACCATTCTCTCACTACGTTATACACCCATAATATTCAATTTGTAGATGGATTGAAAATATCACCATACATCTGCCTCGACACCAGTCTTTTCGTTTAATTATAAATCTTACTGTTAAATCTTACTAGATTCCTCTTCTTAGCAGAATAAAACACCAAACTCATAATCTACACTTGCCCTACCAAGGTTTTTATCCATCTCGCATCACCAACCCCCTCGCAAATACTAAAATTGATTTACCAAAGAACCAAACGCCTAATATCCTAAAACACAATTACAGTCCCGAACAACCACTCGTATCCAAGTCAAGCGGTGCATCAGACTTCTGGAAAAATTCCAGAATTTCCGCACCTACCTGCTTCCACATTTTTCTTCCGTTTTATTTCTCCCTGCCAAATCAATATCATTACTACTCTTGCAACACTCCCGTGACCATAATACCACACAGTCTATACATGCATCATTATAAATCTTCAAACATTCTAATCGGGAGCAATAATCACAACCTCAAGCCCCAAGTGTTCAACCCTCAACCCTTTGCCATTGTTCTATTCATTCATGCCTGCCAACGCTATTAATTTAACATAAAACAATATCAAGATCAATTCCATATAATCCCAGTTAGCTTCTCCAACGTTCATGTATAGCCCAGAACCCCAAAACACCAAGAACGAGTTGAATTAACTTGCGTCGCCTGGCGGGTCACTAGCTACCGCCAGGCATTTCATCCAAACCCAGCCATTTACGTGATTTCTCTCTGCATCGCCTGGCGGCTGGGAGTGTGCCGCCAAGCGGACCCTTCCCCAAAACCACAAAACCAGTTAAGACAAATGTGTCGCCTGGCGGTGATTCATCACCCGTTAGGCGGTTTTTGGAAAATTTCCAGAAACGCAGAATTTCACGAAAAATACAACACACAAGCACCCAATTTATCATACATCAAACATTATTATCGAGTACATAAAAACAACAGAGTCCAGCTCCCCTAACCTGGATCCTTAGCTTTTAACCTTGATAATTTGAGAAATTCTCCTTTGATCACAACCCTCCTTGGTTCCTCTTTATTCAGCCCCTCAAATCTCACTCCAACTCACAAAATTTCAGATTTTCGTGCTCTCTCTCTCTCTGGTGTATTTTTCAGCTTGCGAAAACCCTTCCCTTTACCTCACTTTGGCCTTTTAAAGGTGTCCTAAAAACTAGGTAATAATACAAAACGAACATAAGACTTAATGATGATGTTTATTGCCATTCATGGACCCCTTTATGATCTGTTTCCAGCCTCTCTTCCCCCTCTTGGCTGCCATTTCTCTAGGGTTTACGTTAACCCTTCACCTTCATGCCAAAACCAAAAATGACTAAAAAAAATGTTCAATTTGAGTTCATCAAGATTTGAACCCCTCACCCTGCCAAAGCTAAATCCATACCAGACCACCAAGCCAAATCATATTTCATGCTAACAGTCATAATTCAATTATCATATTATTTCACAACATGATCATGCTATATTAAAATAACAATGAATAATAACACAAAATGGCATGTATAGAACTCGAACCCAAGTCTTCTCACACAAACCAAAGTACTCTCAACCACATTAGCTAGCACTTTTCCACATCATTCCACTCATAATTTAATGTCATAATTAATTCTCCCACCCGCATTTATTACTTAATTATTTATTTAATTAATTAAATTTCATGGGTCTTACATTACCCCCACCTTTTAAAATTTTTTGTCCTCGAAAAAGAGAACTTACCAGAGAAAAGATGAGGATAAGACCGCCTCATGACATCTTCCATCTCCCATGTCATTTCCTGAGTTGCCTCATCCCATAGCACCTTCACCGTTCTGATCTCCTTTCCTCTGAGTTGCTTTACTTGAGAATCCAAGATCCTCACTGGTCCGACGCCAACAGTCAAGTCCTCTCGTACCTGCACATCATCCTCCTCCAGAATGTGTGTAGGATCCGCTATGTATTTTCTCAGCTGCGACACATGGAAAACATTATGTAAGTTTGCCAAGTGTGGCGGCAAAGTGATCTCATATGCAGCAGGTCCAATTCTCCTCATGATCTGGTATGGACCGATGAATCGAGGAGTCAACTTCCTCGATCTCAGGACTCTCCCAATGCCTACTGTGGGGATCACACGGAGAAATACATGATCACCCGCCTCAAACTCAAACGGCCTCCTCCTCTTATCTGCATAGGATTTCTGCCGACTCTGAGTGGCCTTTATGCGATCCTGTATCATCTTCACCTTCTCGGTGGTCTGCTGCAAGAATTCTGGACCAAGCATTATCGACTCTTCGTCTTGTTGCCAGCACAGGGGTGTTCGACATCTACTACCGTACAATGCCTCATAAGGTGCCATCCCGATGCTAGAGTGATAACTATTATTGTACGTGAACTCCACCAATGGCAGCATATCACTCCAGGTGCCTAGATGATCTAACACACAAGTTCTCAACAGATCCTCCAATGACTGGATAGTCCTCTCAGACTACCCATCAGTCTGAGGGTGATACGCTGAACTCATTCTCAGTTGAGTACCCAAGGCCTTCTACAAGGACTGCCAAAACCTCGATGTGAACCTTGGGTCACTATCTGATACAATACTGGCAGGCACACATGTAGTCGGACCACCTCTCTGACATATAATTCTGCTAGCTTATCCAAGGACATCTTCTAATTGATGGGCAAGAAGTGTGCACACTTCGTCAACCGGTCTACAATTACCTAGATGGAGTCGTGTCCTCTTATTGACCTCGGTAAATGGGTGACGAAGTCCATGGAAATGATGTCTCATTTCCACTGAGGAATATCCAGAGGCTCCAACATACCACCCGGCCTCTAATGCTCAATCTTCGCTTTCTGACACACCAAGCAGGAAGCGACGTAATCAGCCACATCTGTCTTTATACCGGTCCACTAGAAAGTAGCTTTCAAATCTTTATACATCTTAGTCATACTTGGGTGTATGCTAAGACGACTCTAATGCCCCTCATCTAATAACATCTTCCTCAAAACTTTACTTCTGGGAATACACACCCTCTCCTTGAATCGCAGAATACCATCCCTGCCCATTCTGAAGTCCTTCCTCTTCTCAGTACCCAACTCACTAATGATCTGCTGCAATTCCTGATCATTACCCTGTTCAACCCGAACTTCATCTAGAAACTCGTTGGTGATCCTCAGCATACTGCACCATATCTGACCTTCCCCCATATCTAGTCCCAAGTTCATGTCTCGTAACTATTCTAGCAACTCCAACTCTCTAATCATCATAGCTGCCAAATGAACTCTCTTCCTGCTCAGCGCATCGGCAACGACATTGCCTTTACCAGGATTATACAAAAGCTCAAAGTCGTAGTCTTTCAAGTACTCCATCCAACACCTCTACCTCATATTCAGCTCCTTCTGATCAAACAAATATTTCAGACTTTTATGGTCGTTGAATACCTGGAACTGAGCCCCACACAAGTAATGTCACCAGGTCTTGAGTGCAAAACCATTGCAGCCAACTCCAAATCATGAGTCGGGTAATTCTTCTCATGCACCTTCAACTGTATCGATACATATGTCACAGGTCGTTTATCCTGCATCAGTACACATCCAAATCCCTGATAAGAGGCATCACAATATACCTCAAACATTTTAGTCGTATCAGGAATCGCCAACACTAGTGCAGTAGTCAACCTCCTCTTCATATCCTCGAAGCATGCCTCACACTCATCAGTCCACAAGAAAGGCTGATCCTTCCTGGTGAGCTGTGTCAATGGACTCACCAACTTGGAGAAACCCTCCACAAAGCGCCTGTAATACCCGGCTAAGCCCAGAAAACTCCACACCTCAGTAACTGTTTGTGGCCTCTCCCACTTCACCATTGTCTCGATTTTGGTCGGATCTACTGTTATCCCTTGGGTTGAAATCACATGACCCAGGAATTGTACCTCCTCCAGCCAGAACTCGCATTTCGACAGCTTCCCATACAGTTGATGCTCTCTGAGAATCTCCAAAACCAATCTCAGATGTTCTGCGTGTTCTTCCCTACTCTCAAAATAGATCAGAATATTATCAATAAAAACCACCACAAACTGATCCAAATATGGCCGAAAGATCTGATTCATATAATCCATGAATATGGCCGACGCATTAGTCACCCCAAACGGCATCACCACATCCTCGTAGTGGCCATAGCGCGACCGAAAAGTTGTCTTCTGAACATCCTCCGGCCTGACTAGGATCTGATGGTACCCAGATCTCAAGTCAATTTTTGAGAACACTGCAGCTCCCCTCAACTGGTCCAGCAAATCGTCAATCCTCAACAGTGCATACTTATTCTTAATAGTTAACTTATTTAACTGCAGGTAATCGACACACAGTCTGGAACTACAATCTTTCTTTTTTCTCAAGCAGATCTTCAATCTGCTTCTTCAGCTCAGATAACTCGGCTAGTGCCATCCGATAGGGTGCCATGGATACTGGACCGGCTCCAGGGATGAGATCAATGGTGAAATCGACATCCCGACTTGGTGGCAATTCTGGAATTTCATCCGGGAAGACGTTTGCATACTCCTCCACCACAAGAATCCTGCTGATTTTCTCTGCAGTACTCAACTTCTCTGCCTGAGCCACAATCATGAAACATGTGGCTCCATCCTCAATTTCCTTCACAGCCTGATTAGAAGAGATGAGCTTCAATCCCGCTGTCTCGGGGAATACTACTCTACGTCGTCTGCAGTCAATCACCACATGGTTGCTCGACAACCAATCCATACCCAAAATGACATCCAGACCTTCCATGGGCAAACAAACTAGATTCACCTTGAATCTGCGGCCCGCCACCTCCATAGGGCATCCTAAACAACCATAATTGGTGGATACCTCGCCTGACGCTGGTGTGGAGACTATTAACTCGCATCACAAGTTCGAGCCTCCTCACACATTCATTAGATATGAATGAATGGGTAGCTCCTGAATCATATAGCACTACCACACGGTTACCAAACAATAAACAAGTATCCTGTACTAGGTTACCTGACTCAGTCGCCTCTATGGTCGTCAACACAAAGAGACGCCCTGGGGCTCGGGGCCTATCTCCCACTGGTTTCTTGGCTGGTGCACCTCCAGCTGGTTTCTTGTTAGGACAATGTCTGGCATAATGTCCTCTCTAGTCACACACATAGCACTTGCCAGTGCTACTGCTGCCTCCAGCACTGCCAAAGGGTTTTGGACAGTCCCTCCTCAAGTGCTCACCACCACAGTTAAAACATTGTAGTTTTCTGGAAGAAGGTGATGGTCTAGTATATGGCTTCTTCTGCTGTCGGGGATCGGTCGTGGTTCTCTATGGCCGAGTCCCACGGTTGGGTCCCGTCTCCAACTGCTCCACCTCCTTGGCCTGCTCCACCAAGATCGGAAACTCCCTGATGCGGAGTGGTACTATGAATCGGCACAACTCATGTTTCAGCCCGCCCTCATACTTCCTGCACCTCCACTCCTTAGTGACTGGAGGTGAATGAAATCGAGCCAGATACTCAAACCTGTCTGTGTATGCCTGCACAGTCAGGTTCCCCTACTGGAAAGTGAGAAATTCAGCTTCCCTCTCGTGTTTCGCCGAGTCTGAAAAATACTTCTCCAGGAATCTGGTCCTAAAGGAAATCCAGGTGATCTCCTCGGCACGAGTCTGTATCAACTGCTGCATGCCCACCCACCAGTACTCTGCATCTGCCACTAAGAGGAAAGTGACAAATGACAGCTTCTGTGCATCAATGCAGTATATCACCCTATAGATCTTCTCGACTCTCTCACCATGCGTCTGCCTCGTCAGGGGTGGATTTTCCAGAGAACTTTGAGGGCTTATGCCTCATGAAATCCTCCATCGTCACAGGGCACACAAGTGCCACCATGGCTCTAGGCTGAGCTGCAATAGGATGCATCGCATCCACCATGCGATGAATCGCCTGGGCGATCTCGTCAGCTCCAGCAGTGTTTCTCCTCGTCCTGTTAGCCATGGCCTGAGCACGCCACATTTTTACAACTGATTAAATTACACGGCTTAAATCAGAGTTCTACATCTAACGATTAAATTAACATAAAAACACACAATCAATTAGTTACGCAATTCGTAACACGATGAGTTCACTCCCCTTAGCCCCAACAATCATTTTGAAAACAAAGCTATGATACCAAATGTAACATCCCGTCAGGATATTACTAATTTAAATAAATAAAACTATTAAAATTATAAAGTTGCCGCATTTATGAATAAACCTCATTTCCAAAAAACGCGGAAAATTCAAATTTTATTAACTTCCGAGGACAAAAGCAAAATTCATAGTTCATAAAACTGAAATAACATAATAGAACCTCTCATAAGAGTTTACAAAATAGTCCAACTCAAAATAATAAAAGAATATATAAAACTCCCCAGCATTTCCCACGCTCCGTGACTAAGCCTCACCGGCTCCACCTGCATCAACATTCTTTGCTCACGTGTACCGCGTATATGATCATTGCCAAACACAAGTAGATAGGGTGAGCTTATGAAAATAACATACATCATAACAATAATCAAATAACCAGTTATACAGCTATAACTCTACAAAAATCAAAATACCATAGCTTACTCAATTCTCTAACGCCTGGCCACAACCAGACCATTCGTGTTCTACCTCTTCTAGTGATTACCCCAAGATAATTTCCTACCAAACCTATCGGCTACAACCGACAGAGCACGTGCGGGAACCAATGCCACGGATCACACACCGTAACGCCAAGTGGAGTTCCCAATTACGAACATAGTCCGTAATGTCCCAAGACTACCAAACTCGTCAGTCAACAATTGAGGAGGGCAATCTAACTGGACCCATCCGTAATGGCCACAACCAGCACACTCACACCGGCAACACTCGCCAACCCGAGCTCAACTCAAGGGTTCCTCGTATTCATCCGCCATCCCGAGCTCAACTCGAGGGATGTCTTTCCGAGCTCAACTCGAGGAATGTACGTGCTTAACCCCCATCCCGAGCTCAACTCAAGGGATACGTTCCGAGCTCAACTCAAGGAACCCAACAATCTTACCTTTGAGGCATCACCAAAAGCCTTATAGATCATCCTACAAAGTCCAATACTTAGGACTTACAGCAGGCAAATCGCCTAGCGGGGGACACGTACCGCTAGGCGCCACAACTTCCGGACCGTCTGGCGGGGGACACGTACCGTCATGCGCCAAGCGCCTCAAACACGCAAACACAGCAGCTACCGCCTGGCGGATCAGCCCTCACCGCCAGGCGCACACTCTCCAGGACCCCACTGTTTCAGACACAACCGCCTAGCGGATTCTCCTTTACCGCCAGGCGAACGTGATACCAGACCTCACTATTTCTTTCGCCATCGCCTGGCGGAATCCTATCCCTTCGCCAGGCGCCTCCTACACCATGAACCCACTAGTTTCTCGCTGTTGCCTGGCGGACCTAGCCCTGCTGCTAGGCGCCGTATCAGTACTTGTGTTGTACTGGTTTTTTGGTCAGATATTCTTCGCACCTTACTCCCAGACCTACTCTCAGTCCATTACGCTCCTAACTCAGTGCAACGTATTGTATTTTGTATGGACATATACCACTTTTTCCCTCTACAATAACTCCACATGAAATAATCCCACTTCAAGAGACTCCCCAATTGTTGGGGGTCATCCATGTTCTTCCAAACCAATACCTATATGTAGTTTATTAAGGTCCTGACAATGCTGGAATATTTAATGAGCTACCATGCTTATTATATTTGTAAGTTACCATTCTCTCACTACGTTATACACCCATAATATTCCATTTGTAGATGGATTGAAAATATCACCACACACCTGCCTCGGCACTAGTCTTTTCATTTAATTATAAATCCTACTGTAAAATCTTACTAGATTCCTCTTCTTAGCAGAATAAAACACCAAACTCATGTATAGGACTTGAACCCAAGTCCTCTCACACAAACTAAAGTACTCTCAACCACATGAGCTAGCATTTTTCCACGTCATTCCACTCATAATTTAATGTCATAATTAATCCTCCCACCCGCATTTATTAATTAATTATTTATTTAATTAGTTAAATTTCACGAGTCTTATGCGAGGAGGTACGTAGTTGGTGGATCACATGTGTTGGACTACGGGTGGGTAGGTCCGTAGAGCAAGACTACAAGTGGGGAGGTTCGTAGAGTAGGACTATGAGCGGGGAGGTTCGTAGGGGCAGGACCACAAGCGGGCAGGTTCGTGTCAGCATCATAAACCCTGAATCTGAGGCTAACTATCTATGTGTGGTGAAGGTTGAAAAGTCTTGGGGGTAAAGTCTTGGCCAAGAACTAACTAGTGTGAATAAAATGGGGGTATTGCTTTTATTCTGCTACTTTACTTATTGTTTTTATTTTTATAAGTTCACCCTTTCTGTTTGTGATTGACGATGATCGTGTGATTCGTTACACGGGAGCAGATGATGATACATATGATGTTGTGAATGCACAGACGACGGAGTGGGGGCTAGCTTGGGACTAGAGCTAGGAATTTCACTATGTTTTCATTTATGTTCTTGAAATTTGGAAATTGTAACGACATTATGTTTTCATTTCATTTAAATATTGGCGCCTTGGATATTGTTTTAAAATTTTCCCGCGTTTGGGAATAATAATATTGAGACGTTTGAATTTATTTTCTATATTTAATTATTTAATTAAGTAATATTCCTTAGGGATGTAACACCTGCAACATCAATTTTTCATTATTAATGATCAATTAGATGGTGTTGGTAAGTGTAGTGAACAAAAGCTGTACACAATAAATAGAAGTCTATGACATGCGCTGTATTGCTAAATTTTTTACTAAAATGTTGATTTAGGTTTTTCTCGTTTGAGAGGGTTGTTTTCTTTATCCTCCATTTTTTTTATGTATGTAACCAAATTTTCTTTGTCAATTAACACACCAAGAATTGGGTTTCTAAAATATAAAAATCTAACGTCAAAGTTATACAATAATTAGGATATAACAACCAATAGATTTAATATGTTAAAATATCAAAATATACTGTCAACGTGTAGAATTATTTCATTTTCCAACAATAGATTACTGTAAAGACATTAAAAATCTTTTTTTTTATCAATTAGAAATAAAACTAAATTATAATATATATATATATATATATATATATATATATATATATATATATAAAAAAAATATATTTTTTTTTTTTTTAAAAATATTTTTTTTTAAAAATTATATATTTATATAAAAGAAGTATATGTTTTATTTTAGTAAGAATATTTTTGTTAAGAAATTATATTTAGCTAAAATTCTCTTTCTCATATAATGTTAGAATTATTTAGGACAATTTAAAATAGATCCTAATAAGATTAATTAGATTTTTTAAATTACTTTTATATAAAATATACATTTTTATATTCGATACGACTAATTTTTAAATTAAAAGAGCTATAATATTTTATAAGATTGAATTAATATTAAAATCACTTTTAAATACTTATTACCATAAAGGAACTACAAACAAAGGTATTTTCTCTTGTACATTAAAGCATACGGATAAAAAAGTAACAAATATATAACAATATCAGAGAAACTATTATTATATAAAAAAATAGGAAATGAAAGGATAATGTAACATTTAATGCGATTTTATCCTTTCACTGTAGAAAGAAAAAATCTACGAACGAGAAATTCTTTTCAAACTGAAATAGCAAAACTAAAAAAAATTGAATTCAATTTAAACTAATGCAAAGATTACATATGACAGTATAAATAGGATGAGGTAAATGAAATAGAGAGGAGAAGAGAGACAATGAGAACAAACAAAAATAAACAGAAGCAGAGTCATGCGAGTGAGAAGTAAGAAAGAAGAAAAAAAATTTATATATCATGAAATTCTCAATACAATCTTAGTATAATTTCCATAACAACTAAGGTATGGGAGGAGACATTTATCATTTTATCTTTTTACTTTGATTATTTTTTTTATCTGTTCATAATTATTTTATCTCTATATTTACTTTAAGTGAGGTGTCCCTAACCTCATTCTAATTTATATTTAGTTTTTGTTCATATTTATTTATTTATATTCATCTCCAGTTGT
>Ga0214544_1004523_pt1 | contig 27908 bp, 19 predicted proteins | sample CNSS3metaG_FD_160074 | JGI IMG/M metagenome (GOLD analysis project Ga0214544, IMG submission 160074) | Root nodule microbial communities from cowpea collected in UCLA plant growth center, Los Angeles, California, USA - CNSS3 | ecosystem: Host-associated > Plants > Roots > Nodule | place: USA...
TATATATATATATATATATATATATATATATATATATATATATATATCTTTCACATATTATAAATCATATCAAACTTTAAAGAATGATATTCATACATAATGAAATTGTATTACTTTTTCAGCGGTTCAAGAATCCATCACCTTTACCAGATGACATTATCCACACACTAAGACAAGAGTGGGCAACATATCTATTGGAAAGATGAAGTTGATATCACAAGAATTAGAACTCCTTTAAAAAACTTTGTTGTACAAAAATATCATGTTGAAACTTTTGGTTTGGTGTTATTTATATTAGTTTAGAATATATGTTGAAACTTAAGTGTTATTAGATATAACTATAACTCCAAAATTGTGCTGAAATTATTATGAAACTGTTATGAAATTTTTTTTTCAAGTGTAGGAATATTGAAAACAATTTGACGTCTGGTGGTTCTCTAACAGATGTTATTTAACGTCTGAGCTTACCATGGCCGACGTTATTTAACTGTCTGTCAGAGCCCACCAGATGTCAAATTACTCTATTTTTTGGCTCCATTTAGTGCGAAAATTGACATCTGCTGCTTTTGGCCCCGACGTTGGATAACGTCGGACCTCTATTGTCCCGACGTTAAGTGACGTCTGTTGTGTTTTCCGACGTTATTTTGACGTCATCAAGTACGACGTCGGTGTTTGGACAGACGTCAAAGCTCAAAAATATCAAACGTTAAAAAGTTTTTTTGTGTTAGTGTTTGTAGAGCTTAGCAAAACCAAGAAAATATAGTTGTATAAACGGTGAAAACGAAAAGTGAGACTCGTAAATGGAGGCTTTAAGTATATATTACATAGATTGTTATACACAATCGATGTAAAATGTGATTAAAAAAAGTAATTACATCCATTTAAAACAATATATGTAATATCCACCCTCGTTTGTTACAAGTTTGCCATTGTGTTTCTGTTTACAATAGTTAAACCAATTTTATTTGTGAATGTAAAATGTGTATTTTGCACCAGTATGATTCAGAATTTGGAAGGTTATTAAGACATGTTATGGAATAACAAAAAAGCTCTAAAAGGGAAGTTGAATATAACTCATAAAAATTTTCACAAATAATTCTAGAATACATATATGATAACTAGAATTTTGAATCCGGTTTTTATACGACAAGTTAGTCCGTTGAATCCCATTTTTAGCGAACAAACAGCATGATGGACTAAAATTTGTGACCCTTATTCATGTTACCTTAAATTCATTATGTGAAGTGCCTTGTGCCTATTCTTAAATTGTTGATTAATGGGATTGCATTCTCATTTCGAAAGGTAATTAGGATTAGATGTAAAGTGATATTATATTAATCATAATTATTTGAAATGAAATAAGTAATTGGTCGATTTAATGTATGATCATTTTGGCATTTATAAAAGAAACACACTTAAGATATACATATCTATCTATGTCTATATTTGAACGTAAAATAAATACGAACTGATATAATAAATTTAGACAGTCCTCATTCATGAAAACATTGACAGGATTAACAACATATACTAAAACCCTTATTCCCTAACTCATCACTACCTCTACACAACAACATCAGAGAATGTTTCAACATTTAGTACCCATGCCACTCACATAAAACTGTCGTAGTACTGAAAACAATAACAAGATGTTATATATATATATATATACAAAAGATATAGATTACTCATTACAATGATATACTTGAAACTATGATCTTATTGAGTCACATAGTGACACTAATTAACTCACCTCAACATTCTGATGAGCAGATTATTGGTTCATCTTTGGTGTCTACACTTTGAAGCTTTTCCTGAGCCTTCATGCATGCTTTATCTTCAGGTGGTTTCTGTTGCATTCCCAGCTCAGTGAGCAAAGCCTTAATCCACACAAACATGGAGCTTCCCAAGCTAACCCAAGAAATGGCTTTGCCAACTTCATAACTGTAAACCTGTCCTGAGAAACACCAACTCAAGAGCAATATGTTCCCATTGTAGAAGAAGACAGTGAGCAATTCAAGGAGCTTGAGAAACAAATACTTGACAGAAATTGGCCTGAGTAAAGGGTGGTGAGAAAGTGAATCAAAGTCCAACGTAGAAATCAGTGGGAAATGAGACAAGTACCCTTTCTTCACCTTGTGATCCTTCACCCACTCAATGATGTAATTAGCGAGCTTTGAAACCAGCAAGTGTAACAAGCCAATTACAATGTTGAACAAGCAGGTTTTGAAAATCTCATGGTTGAACTTCAAAGCAGCTTGCCAGTACCAATCTATGGCACCACGTGTGGCTCCCCAATACACCAAAGAGGGTACTCCGATCCCAACACAGATTCCAAGATGAGAGTGAATCTCGAGAGCAAATTTCACGTACAAACTGATGGGAATGCTTACACCCCATGACCATGGCTCGTTCATGAAGGCACTGGAGAGGGAGGAAGAGCCTTCATTGATGAAAGCTAGGATACAAATGGAGAGGAAGTGAAAGATTTTTTCAAAGTCAGGTCCTTGCAGAGCCATGCTGGTTGCTCAGAGGAGTGTTAGGGAAGGTTTCTCTGATGTTGGATCATTTGAAGAACTGCTTCACCAGAATAGGACCATTTATAGAACGCAAGAAATTTCCTTGAAATTTCCATTTTTCGTCATCATTTTGTAAGGGCTTGTTTTAAGTGTTGGTAAGTGAACCAGAATCTTCACAGAAGTTTCGTTTTGCCAATCTAGTGTTAAAGTAGTTGTAATTTTAGTACGTTTTTAATTTTATCGTGTGTTTGTTTTCTGTGTTAGCCTTTTAGTGGCAAATAATTCCTATCGTTTCTAAAATATATTTTTAGTTTATACATTCTTTTTCTTATAAATAAAAGTATAAAAAATGAGGTGAAAAAGAGAGTACGAAAGTGTCATTAATGAGGAAAAAAGTACTATTGTTGGGTTATTTTTGTACGTGTAGTTTAGAATTTTTGGGTTATAGTAAGCATCTAATTATTCATGCAAGCAATAAGTCTTGGACACTTTGAGATTTTATAGACACTGCTCTTTGAAAACATAATCCAACTCCAATTTGCCATTCCTAGTTCAATTATTTGATCCATTGTAATTTAATAATAATAAAAAATATATATGTATATTAATTAATGAGAAAATATGTCATTTGATATAATCATTTCATTGTGCATAATGTATATTAAGATTGACTTAATCACTCACTTGTTATTGTTTCTGACGACAAAGATTTTGAGATTTTATTTTTCTAATAGAACTTTCCTCTTCTTTTTTTTTTTTTTTTTTTTTTTTTGTATTTTTAGTAAAGAATAACAATTTTATAGCACAATCTATTTGTTTTTCATTTCTCAACAGCGGAGGATTCGCAAGACAATATAAAATAAAAGAACAATTCAATCCCTGGCACCCAAAAATATCTATTCCTAAAAGGATTAAATTTGTTTTACTTTCCTGAATTTCTTTATAAATTGATTTTAGTCTTTATGTTAAACAATTTATATCTTATATTTTTAAATAATTAATACTAATAATTTTTATCAACAAATTACTCTAATGTTTGGTTAAGTAACTAGAGTAACTAGAAATATACGTGTGCTCGAGAGTAGAAGATTATTAGCAATATAAACCCTAAACCCTAAAGTTATTATCAGAATAACCATTGTCATGCTTGTCTAAAACCAATTTTTGACAAAGCTTTAGCGATAATTCACTGATAAAACCAATTTCAGCTTCCACTTACACAGTGCTTTATTATTACCGAATAAAAGTATTGTAATCCCTAATTCAAATGGTTCTGTTTTCCGAAATGCTGACAATATTCTGTGAACATTGAAACGTGCCATCCTCTTCCACCTTACAAATAAAGAGAAGAACCATATCCTTTTACTCTCTTTCGGATTGAATACGACTTGAAGAATACTAAACAAATTAAAACCGCTCCCAGAATTTATTCCAACTCAATAATTAATAAAATATACTTGTTGAAAGGAATTTATCAAAACTCAATTTTAAAGATCTTACTTTCTATTTAATAATTCGCATAATCTTGTAATTTTCAAAAAAAAAAGTTAAATTAATATTTAAGACTGTTTTCAGAATAAATATATATTGCTAGCATTCCTCGTTTCTAAATAATATACTTGGGTTCCTCTTTCTGCAACTAACTTGTGGTTGAGGGCTTAAAACAAACTCTACCTTACAATGATGCCTGGATTTCAGCATGAGTTATTCTTGTCCATCAAAATATTCCGGTGCACGAAAAGAAATTAAAAGAATATCGTGGACAAGGAGAGAAAAAGGTGTAAAGCAAATGTGCACTTAATAGAAATATGTAATTCTGTCAAACACAGTTCTGTAATAGATGTTTAGCACATCCAAAATATAGCACTCTTCTTGACCCACTTATCCCAGCACCCATAACCTATAATACACCATATCTTCCATTATGTTTCCACGACCTGAATTTCAAAATATATCGTTCATTGACCAAAAGTTCGAACCAAGGTATCATTTTCCCTCTCCAGGTCCACCAAAGAGATAACCCAGAGAAGAACCACCACCAGGGGCAGCATGGACCTTGGTTGAGGGTCGGTCCTGCAAATGAATTGGAAAAGAAATTCAGGCATCAATCCAAATGAATTCCAAAGATAACAGAGTCTTCTTAGCATGGCTGGCACAGACTTTATAATGTCATGAAAAGTAACATTTTAGTGTAGTTTGATTTTGCAAGACATCGTCACTTTAGTTCAATGAGGGGGTATGGTAATGAATTTGCCATGACAGTTCAAATAAGCACACATAGGACTAGATTAAAAATAAAGAGATAGGAAGTCAACACCCAGTAATGTAAGCAATACATATTTCATAAATAACAGTCGGTGCTGATATTCAAGGTAAAATAAATGAATATTAAGTATATTTATCCTCATTTGAGTAGATTCACCCTCATTGAAAAAGCATAACAATCAACTGATTCTTATGTATACAGCAATAAGAATCAAAGCTAGATAAAAGTTTTATCACTCACATTATTGATTGTTTCCACACTTGTTTAGATATTATTAGTACAGCTAACTAAATTAACATAACGAGACCTAACTGTTTAGAATTATGAACAAGCTAGGCAACAAATTAAATCATCATCTCTATAAACCCACAGTAACAAAATTATTATAGTACAATACATATAAGACGATTAAAACACATTAGGGACAACCAACATATTTTGTGTGCAGTTTAGCAGTTTTAATCCATCTTAGGGCCTTCAAACTTTCATAATTAGTTCAGGTGTCAGAGACATAATATAATACCATTACTGTGTGTTCATTGAAAGAGTTTAAGCTTTTTGTATAGTCAGTTCTTTTCAGAGTTAAACTATAATACTGACACAAATATTAAATATAAGTTAGAGGACACAAATATTACCGTGATGAAGTTGCCAGTGTTCTGGCCTTCAGTAGAGTGACTGTTGATACCAGCAGGCTTGTTAGGGTCTATTGTTTTAGGAGCATCAACCGGTTTTGAAGGAGGCACATCATTTACAGCCTGCACTTCAGGTTGGGCGTTATTTGTTGCAGGTTTTGGAGCTGGAGCCTCTCCACTGCCAAAAAGATAGCCTAATGAACTTTGACCACCACCATAGCTAACTCCACGACCCATGTTATTCAACTGATCTTTTAAACCTAAACTGTAGTTTCTGCCTTCAAACAAACAGACAATGATCGCATCAGAAGTTAGGAAATACACAACAAGAAAAGAAATGGTGAAATAACATGCGATAACCAACAAATATAGGTTTCATACCACATTCACATTCAACCACCCAGTTAACATTTATCAAATGTATTTTCACTAGCATTCAAACATCTGGTCAGACTTTATTGACACCAAATTTCTGTTTTACAACCACTTTTCTTCCTGCCAATTGATCTTACATCTCATTCAACTTTAGGCTTAACACCAATTCAAAATCACAATTTCGGCACTACAACAAAGCTTTTCGGGTGGCCGCCAGACCACAAATTAAAAACTGAACCAAAATCTTTTAAAATATATATACAATCCAATCATTGAGTCAATGCACAAAAAAACGAAAACAACAAGCACATACTTGCAAAACAGAATAAAAAAAGAAAATGTTCTATCATCACGCATTTCTAATTGTTTCGGTGGAAACAGAGTAACAACCCTTCCGTTCCACAATTATCATTCATGTTTCACGGTATAAGAGCAAGCTCAACACCATGCGTTGATTCAAATCAATCAGAACAGAAATCTATTACATTAAAACCTATGATTCCATACAGCAAAATAAAAACGAAATTGAAAATTGGAAATGGATCTGAAGAAGGGAAATTAATGAGTTAGCAAGGGATCGCAAAATAAAATGCTAAATGAGTATCGATAATAGAAATGAAAAAGAGAAATTTGGGTGAAAATGGAACCCTAACGGAAGAAGAGAACCGAGTTACCTGTGGGTGAGGAAGGAGCAGATCTGGGAAATGGAAAGGCCAGGGAAAGGAAAGCGAAGAGAAGTGTGTTATAAATAGCCCTCACATTTCACACGTTTCGATGTACAGTATAAAATTGTTCTAAATATAATAATAAATTATCAAATTTAAATTTAAAAATAGATTATAAATGTAAAGGTTTTCTTTTTTAAGACTAATTATTTTCAAGCTTTTTCTCCATAAAGTGGTAAGTTTGTTTATTTTTATAAGATAAATGCTAAAGACATATTTTTAAACACACTTGTAATTAGGTAATACCTCTATTTTTTCACCCTTTATTCAAAGATTCAAAAATCTATAAATACATGTTGATTTCAAAGGAAATACTCACTTGATTCTTTATTCTCTTTTATACTATTATAATTCGATGTTTTATAAATTTTTATTAATTTAATTGTTAGAAAATCTTTTACAAGTAGATATCTCCTTAGTCTTCACTAACAACTCGGTAACAAATAATTGAAGTTATCAACTCGATTTATTTAAGTACCTTTCATTCACCTCGAAGGAACCACTTCCTCTTTTTAGTGACAATAGTTGGCATCCACCGTGGAACTCAGATAAAACTAGTAAGTAATAATGGTAAGTATTGACTGAGGTATGGTCATAATTGACCATCTTAAATAACACTAGTGTAAATATCTCATTTAATTACGCATTATAGGCTACAGTCACAAGAAAAATGAAACTTATAAATGGACGGTGGCATTTTATAAATTATTGGCAACGTATAAGCTACGATTCAGATAAAATTGTAGCCTATACATGCTAAATAAGGTTAATTTCATCATTTCTTTACTTGGCCCACACATAATATTATTGTTGCCTCCTCCCATCGTTGCGAACTTATCTCTCGTTTTCTTCCTCAAGTGCATTCAAGTCTGTTAAACTCATTTTCTTTCTTGTTTTCGAAGATTCACTATTGGATTTCATCTTGCTTACGCCCCATTGGAGGTGACCATCTGTGATGTTTAAAGAGCTCTTTATTCCACTAGTTTTCCCTTACTTTGACTTGATTTTATTCTCCGTTCAGGTTTGTTTTGCTCTTTATTATCTTCCTTAGTTTGTTGTCTTCGTTCACCATTTGTTGTGATTGCTTATTTGTTTTTTCGTAGTGACCACCATTATTGGCACATCTGCTTGTTGTATGGGATTGAGTTCTCATTCAAGCAACACGCTCCTAGGTTTGCATTCCTCTCTTCACCATTTTTAATGTGTTTAAAAATTATATGATGATATATTTAATTTAATTTTTGTTACATGTATCATGATAATTTTAGAGGATGATGAACCCTAAAACCTAAATGGTGTATACATGAACCCTAAATCCAAAATTTTGTATACCTGAATCCTAAACCCTAAATTTTGTGTACATGAAAGTATGACAAACTTAAAATGTAAAAGAATGATAATTCTCTAATTACTACTAGAAAACACCACAAAACTTTTAGAATTTTCTGAAGAATATAGGTAAGTGAAAAAATATATATGAAATGTGGACAAAATTAGATTATTGTGATGTGGACTTAAGGTAGGGTGGCCATCAATTACGGTCTATTTTAAAATATAAGTCAAGTTGGGCTGTCAAAATTGTTTTACTTGGCCTTTAGGGTCAAGTTTGTAAGACCCGTGAAAATTAATTAATTAAATAAATAATTAATTAATAAATGCGGGTAGGAAGAGCCTTTATGGCATTAAATGTTATTTAGTGTGACGTGGAAAAGTACTAGCTCAAGTGGTTGAGAGTACTTTATTGTGCGAGAGGACTTGGGTTCGAGTCTTATGTATGCCATTTATATGTTGTTTGATTATTTAAATTTTAACATTATGCATGATCCGGCTGTGTGATAATATGATTATAGTATTATAATAGTTATCACTAAATGAGAATTGGTGTAGTGGTTATGCTTTGGCCTCACTCATGAGTGGAGAACCCTTTCTAGTAGAAGGGGCCAGCCAAGAGGGTGGGTTTTCTGCATTTGGTCTGTTTTGGCTTATAAGGAGAACGAATTTTGGAATTGGGAGTGGCAAGTTTTGGGCGCACAAGAGGCGAATTGGGAGAAGGCTTGAGGAGAAACATCCTTGTCTTCTTATTTTTAGTCAAGAACTCCAGGTTAGGGGAGCTGAACTCAAAATTTTGTGTTGATTGTATGCAATGGCATGATTTTGATGAAAACTATGACCTGAAATTCATGATGCACATGAGGGGTTTTGGGGGTTGTGGGTTTGGTACTGTTTTATTAGAATTTTGACCCAAATGTATGAATATAATGGATTTATGCACTGGGTATGAAGTAGTTGTGTAAACTTGGCATTTTGGGAACCATATGGAGTCTAATTTATGCCTATGTGTTTTTGAAATATGTGTAAATTGTTCTGGTATGAATTGGAGTGTTGATTTGGGCATGGTTGCTGGTGTGCGTGTGTAAACAGAATTGGGGTCTGCATTTCTCGCTCAGGCGAACCAAGCTCGCCTAGGCGAGATTAGCAGAGACGCAATTCCTGTTGCTATGCGAACATCTCGCGCATGCGAGGGAATCTAGGTTGAGCGACAGACACTTTCGCCTAGGCGAGAATGACTCGCCTAAGTGAGGCCGCGAAGAAGCCTGTTTGAGTTTTGGGCGGGATTTCTCATTCAGGCGAGAAGATTGGTGTGTTGAGCGAACCAGGTCTCGCTTAGGCGAGTAGGGTTTGCCTGAGCGAGGTTGCGATGAGATTGATGTTCTGTTTATGTCGAATCCTCGTCCAGGCGAGGGGTTGTGTGTTTTGGGCGAATGTGGGTCTCGCTCAGGCGAGACAGGCTCGCCTAAGCGAGACAATGTAGTGCAGCCACTGCTGTAGGCTTGCTCAGGCGAGTTGGGCTAGCTCAAGCGAGTCTGATGGTTTAGCCTTGGCGTAGATCCTTGGCTTAAGCGAGATTGAAGCATTCACTATGTTTGTATGAGTTGTTTGGGTTATTTATTTGTTGTTCCTAACTATAGGAAGTTATATGCATGTGTTTGTGGTGGTTGGACTTGAAGGACTAAGTCCATAGGATTTTGGGATGTGCTTGGAATGAGTTGCGAATGAGGAGTTCGTGATGGGTGGACCGCATGCGGAACGTGAACTGTTTATTCACCGGAGGTACTCTTATTGGGATGAATGAGCGATGGAGTTCATTTCATGCTCAACTTGGGAATGCTATGAGCGAGGGAGTTCATAGTAAGAAAGGCGGGTATGCGGGTCCAGGTCCGAGCGAGGAGTTCGGATGAACGGGCGTGAGAGTCCGTGAAGCAGGACTACGAGCGAGATAGGCTTGTAGGTTGGACCACGAGCGAGGAGGGTCGTGGAGGCACAGGAAATCCCAAAGTTAGAGTACATGCATGAACTCATATTGGTTATGAGTGTGGGAAAGTGGGCGTTTTTGGAAACTTAATAAATAATTATGAATGAGGTGGGAAATTATTTCATATTTATTTATGGTTATGTGCATAGCTCACCCTATCTGTCTGTGTGTGGCGATGATCGGGTAATTTATTATCGGGGAGCAGATGATGTTTCAGGTGAGCCAGGAGCTGCTTAGTAGCGGAGAGTGGGCCCAGAGCACGTGGGGAATTTATAACTATTTTATTGTATTTTCATGTAAACCGAATATAGTTCCTTATGGTTTTTTTTTTTTGGATTATTAATATTAAAGTTTAAAGTTGAAATTTCATGAGGTTTTGGGAAATGGATATATTAATAAATGAGGTATTTATTTTTCTTGCCTTGTATAATTAATTATTGAGTATTTATTTAATTATTTTAAGTAATATCCTACCGGGATGTTACAAAGTTTAGCTAGTTCAAGGTACTTGTGTTATAATCTTATAATAAATTAATTGATTACAACAAATATTCATTTTACAACTTTTGGATTACATGTAGAAATGACAATGTAGGATGAATCTTGTGAGTTAGCCAATAACTTGCTATAAGAGGTATGAGGTGGGTTGAATTAAGCACTTCACCCTACATAAGCCTCTCCTACGTAATTCACAGCAGTGGTGGATCTTGACTATGATTTCTGGAGGAGCTAAAATAATATACTTAAATTTATATATTTAACATTTTTGTTACTCATTCACTTAAAATTAATATATAATTTAATATAGTTATAAATATAATAAAAAATACACATATCTAAATGATTGTCATTCGTTTTTTCATATTCTTGAACTTAACAAATAATTGAATCATATATAAATTTTTCAACTATTTTTTGTTCAATGTAAATAATCATATTATATGTAAAATATTCATTTTCCATTTACTAATGTGCACATATCAATTCAAAAGTCATCACAAACTTTTATTTCATCATTGTTATGCTTATGCGATGAGCAACCTTATTGTCTTGTTCTCATCTTCTCTTCTTTTTTATCAATTTTAAAAAATGAATTTATTCTTTTATTTTTTTTTATCAATATACCTATCTATAAAACAAGTTTAAGACTAATTTTTTTTTATAATATAATCAAAAATTGAGAGACATAATTACTAAAAAAAAGTATGATAATCAATCAAGTTACAATTAAAAATCCTCTATTAAAAATCACATAATACATTACTTGCTCTTCTATATTCATAAAAAAGGAATATACAAAAGGGTAATGAGATAAAAAAAACAAGGTTAAATATTAAACAATTATTGCACTACCAAGTGAGATAAGATAATTTTTTTTCTTTAAGAATGAGAGAAGACATGAAAAAAATGAGGACAGAAATAATGAGTTTCTGTTTAACTTTTTTTCATTCAATAACAAAAGAAATCAGGTAGGGATGAAAGATGAGTACAAAACGTAAAAAAACCCAAAAAACAATATGAAATAAAATTAAAAATTATCTTAACAATTTTATTTTATCATATTCAATTTTATATTATACTATTTATTAACATTAAATGTTATATTTTATAAAAAAAATAAAAGATACATAATTTAATTTTTATTAATTTTCGATGTACTATTATCTAAATTAAAGTAATAATTATAATTTAAAAAATTTTAAAATATATATAATTTAAAAAATTTAAATATATATAACTTTAAAAAATTTTAAAAAAATTGGAGGGCCGTAGCGTGCCTGCCCCATCGGGGCTTCGCCACTGATCCACAGGCCACATCAGGCAAAGAATGGGTGGATATGCTCCCGACCCGACAACCTGCATTAATTTTTTTTTAATATTTTATTTTTACTTAATAAGAATTTAATAAGAAGTTAATTAAATTAAAAATTTTCAAATTTATTATGAACTCAAATTTAATTAAATCTTATGATAGATAGAAAGATATATTTTAGAAAATTACCTTATTTTAAAAACAATCGTTTTGTAATTTTAATGTTATAAGTATTATATTCCATTATGTCTTTTTTGTTTTATATTTTTTATAAAATAAATAAATATATATATATATATATATATATATATATATATATATATATAGATCGTTCTCATACTATCAAATTCTGACATGAACTAACCGGTGGCAGCCACAGGCGCACACAAGATCTTTCACCATCTTTTACAATATTGTGTGAACCATGTCCATGAACAAACGAATTCTGACGACTAGAACACATCCTAAAATTATCATCTCACAAAAAATCTAGGTTATCTTTTATATTGAAACCAGAGGTAATAAGAAACTGATTTTAAAGATTCCTTATCCTGAATAAGGAAAATGATAAAGTAACTCCATAATTTGACTCATTTTTTGACTTCATGAGGTGGCTTGTGTAGGTGACTTTTATTTTTTAAATTAAAATAAATTTTATAAAACCATTTAGATGCAAACGTGGCTTTTATTTATTTTTTTATTAAAATTTCTTTTGTAGAAAGACGTAATGGACAATGGGTGTGAGTGTGAAAATTGAAAGGGCGAGAAAGAGTTTTCTTTGTGCAGACCCAACAGAAACGAAGAAAGGGAAAAGAAAGAAAGGGGAAAGGAAGAAAGGAGAAAGGAAGAAAGGAGAAAAAGGGAGAAATCGAAGTGTGTTGAAGTGAAATCAAGTACACTTCTTTAACGTGTGTTGTAGTGAAATCGAAGAAGAAGAAGAGAGCAGAAGAACCTTGCGGAGTTAGGGTTTTTGGTGCTTTCCATTGTTTGATTCAACGTCGTGGTTGGTAGGTTTGTTTTTTTTTTTTTTTGCATTTCTGTAATACGCCAACACGTTGGTGGTTTTTTTTTTTTGAAATCGCCGTTGTGGGTCTTTAGGTTAAGGAACTAAGATTTTGTTTTGTTTTTGGTGGCATAGTCGTCGGAGTCATTCTTTAAAGGCAAAATTTACATCTATCTTGTGCAGGTGAATTGTTAGAACACCGTAATCGAAGAAGAAAAAGGGAGAAGACGAACCTCGCGAAGTTAGGGTTTTTGGTGTTTTCCATTGTTCGATTCAGCCCGATGGTTGGTAGGTTTGGGTTATTTTTTCGTTTCTGTAATACGCAAAGACGTTGGTGCTTTTTTTTTTTTTGAAATCACCGTCGTGGGTTTTTAAGTTAAGGAACTATGATTTTGTTTTGTTTTTGGTGGCATAGTCCTGAGAGTCTATCTTGGTGTGTATGGTGATTTGCCGCAAGGTATGATTCATTGTTAAATTTTAATGACATGTGTTTTATTACAAATAATGGTTGTTTCATCTTAATGAAGTCTTTCTTGGTGTGTATGGTTTTTAATGAACCAAGTACTTTGATAGGTGCATGAATACTAGTTTTCTGAATAGGTTGATTAAAACTGTTTGATTTTTTTGGTGATGACCTGTGTGCACAGAAGTGATGACCTGTGCTGCATTTTTTGCAATAATGTGGTATCACTCAATTTTTTGAACTTCAATACTATATCAGTCAATATGTGTTTATGGGGTGATTCACTTTGGATAATCTGTGTTGATTTGTAATTATTTCTTTCATGTGGTTTCATCCGCAAGTGGATTAAACATGTCTGATGTATTGGTGATGACTTGTGTGCACACAAATGATGACCTGTGCTGCATTTTTTGCAATCATATGGTATCACTCAATTTTTTGAACTTCAATACTATAACAGTCAATACTTGTTTATGGGGTGATTCAATTTGGATAATCTGTGTTTATTTGTAATTATCTCTTTGATGTGGTTTCATAGCCAAGTTGATTACACTTGTATGATTTATTGATGATGACCTGTTTGCTCACAAGTGATGACCTGTGTTGAGTTTTTTGAAAGCATGTGGTATGACTCAATTTTTTTATCTTTCATGTCGTACCAGTCAATAATTGTTTATAGGGTGATTAAGTTTGGGTAATATGTGTTGATTTGTAATTATTTATTTCATGTGGTTTCATACCCAAATGGATTAAACATGTCTGATTTGTTGGTGATGACTTGTGTGCACACAAGTGATGACCTCTGCTGCATTAAGTGATTATATGATAAGTGTTTTGTGCACGAGTGGTAATTGTTCAAAGTGAGAAGAAATACGTTGAAGTGAGTCTGAGTGTGGACATTGTGCTGACCTGAGTTATGTATTTAGGTGATAAATATGAGAGTGGTTAGTGAGGGAAGTGATTTCAGTGTTGACCGCAAGGTATGATATATTTTGGAATTCAATTTATTTTGAAATTTGTTATGATAAAAGTGACATAACTCTATTTTTTTAATGTTCCAGATTTGTTTTAGGCATTCATGCCGGAAAAAATTGATTGGTAGTTCGAATAAGAAGTTAACAGAGGAACAAAAGTCATTTATTCGAGGAACACCATTTGGATGGTTGGTTGAGTTGAAAGAGTCTGTGAAAATATCTAGGAATCTTTTGAGTCTGTTAATTAGTAGGTGGGTGGAAAGGTTGGGGGGTTTCACATGAGTACAGAAGTTGTTGGATTTACCTATTTAGATGTATGTCTTGGTCTAAGTTTGAGGGTGGTTTGTGAGAACATTGATTTAAACCAGGAAGGGTTAAATAGTGATTCAAAGAATTTATTTGGAGCTGCCAAACTTGTTCATATCGAAATGGTATATGATTACATTTTAAAACATATTAAAGAGCTTTGTTTAGAGGATTTTGGTAAGCTTTACGTTTTGTTAGGAATTTCTGAGTTTTTGTTGCCCAATCGTAGTGGAACCTTTTATATTTTGTTCAACATTGTTGATGACCTTGGTAGTATTGGGAAATAACACTATAGGTTGGGTTTTTTTTGTACAATTTTTTTTTTTGAAATGTGTCATCTATACTTATTGATGGTTGTTGTGAATTGTTGCAGGTTGTTGCAGATGTTGCTGTCTCTGCAGAGAGTTGACCAATTCCTTTGTTAAAGAAGGTTTTAAGGTATATGGACGTTGAAATAAGGGTAGTAAAATAGTTGGCTTAATTAAAGTTGTTGAACATCAAGAAAGTGTGCTAGGGGAGTTGCAAAAAGAACTTTTAGACTTGAATGCAATGATGATTGAGAGGAAAAACCAATGCCAACAGCACGAGGGCAAACTAAATTTTTCTGAGGTGGGTGAACCAAGTGTTGGTGATTTGCATACATCTAATTCCAACCACCTCAAGGGCTTTATTGAATTTGGCGATTATGGTGAGAGGGGTCATGTCGAAGAAGAACATTTTCCAAATCAGGAAGCACAAGAATCCGAATAGAGCAACATGTATGTCCGACAAGGGATGATCCTCGAATGCGTGTCAAGAGTTTTGCAATAAGAACTCCTTTTGCAACATATAGTATGAGGAAGCGCCATAAGTAGTTGATTTAGAAAATTTATGTTTGTTGTAGTTAGGATTTATATTGCTAACTTTGGTATTTTTTATGTGTAGACTTTGTGGAAGGGATTTATGAGAATTTTTTTGTTTGGCTTACTGATTGATTTATGAAATCCTGAGTGGTTTATGTGAAGTTATAGCTGAATGTTGTTCATCCTAATTTTCATTGAGTGCGAATAAAGTTTATAGCAAGTAAAAAGGTAATATGTATGTGGTCATGAATTTAGTAATATTGGTTACCACACAGATCACAAATAAGTAATTGTGTGCAAAATGTTGTTCACAGGTCAACACTTAATATATCATTGATCTACATTTAAAAATCTGAGAGTTATCATGTCTTTCATGTTTGACCAATTATAACACACTAGGTTAATATATAATATGTGATGTAGGACTTGTGAACCAAATAGCCCATACCAAAATTGATGTTCTTTGAAAAAGTTTACTCTAATCTCATACCAGATTTTTTCTACATGTGCAAATTTTTTGGACCAGGTCATTACTTAATAGTTCTTGAGTCATCATATAATTTTTATAAAGATAAGAAGAATATCATGTTGGAGTTGTGGATGAATTATCCCACATGAAGTTTGTTGATGTTGAATATGTTTCATATACGTAATTAAGGTGTTATATTTCATTAAATATGGACTACTTATTGACACCCTTACCTAAATACCTTAGATTATGAGTGTGTTCAAAATGTGAAGCGTAGATCAACACCTTAATAGTGAAATGATCAATATTTAAAATTATCACAATTATGATGTTTTTCCTCTTTTATCAATTATCCCACACCTAGTTTGGTAAGATTTTTATTCGTAGAATATATGTTAGTAAGTTTTATTAATTAAAAGATAATGGGTTTAGCAAAGACCACGAATTTTGAAGGTGTGCAAAATGTTTAGTGTAGGTCAACACTTAATATTTGATTGATAAACATTTATTATTGTGATAGTTGGCATGTATGTTATGTTCCACTTTACCACAATTTTCCCACAGCTTCATCATGGGCAATATCCTACATTATATTTTATTCAATTTATGTGATTGACTCTAAGTGAGGTTCATACTGAAACCCTTTCCATACATTAAAAATTTTGAGGGTGTGCAAAATCTTTATTGGTGGTCAACAGTTAATAGTACATAGATAACCATATAATATTTCTTGAGTTGAAATCAATGCCCTGTAGGAGGTGTGGACTAAGATCATCAACGTTTGTTGTTGAAGTGACAATGAGTTACATGGATACCAAAGTGCACAAAATAAGTTTAATATCATACATGTAGCAGATCCTTCCAAACACCTAGTGTCATGAAAATTAAAATTAACAACAGAATAAAAGACATTAAAACAAAGTAACAAGTACAACCTACAAACATTGTCTACATCATCATCATCACTAACCACATTTTCTTAATCTTGTTAATTATGTCTCACAAGGTGATTAGTTTCTTCTCAAACAATGAACCTACTACCCCACTTACATCAACATCAAATTCAACACATTTACCAACCATACTAAGACCTAGGCATATACAAACATCATAAACTATATACAAACATCATAAAATAACCCCACCAAATGCTGACCTACACGAATGTATTCCCCTTGTGGAACCCATCTACGCAAAACTTCCCTCAACAAATGACAATTTATTTCCAACGCGTTGTCCACCTCCAAACACCATCTAAATGGTGTTTCCTGAATCCGCTTACGGTGGGTGTCTTTGAGTACATTGTTTACTTCAGCAATGTACTTGCTTTCGCACCTATGCACAATTTGCACCTATAGTACCATAAAAAATTTAACATATATTATAAAATAAAAAATAAATTATATCACATAATGATTCAAAATATACCTAATCAACATTTTTCACGAACTTCGTCTTCTTCCCCTTATTGCCTGCTTCCGGACTACATTTGTGTTGACATTTACTAGACATCTTACTTACAATTCCTAAATAACATACCAAGTTCATTGAAATTCATCAAACACATATCTATAAAGGAACACATATAACTGTAAATTGATCAAATGCACCAAAGTTAATCACCTCATAAACAAGTATTGACTGGTATAACAAGAAAGATAAAAAAAAAAATTGATTGATAACATGCTTGCAAAAAATGCAGAGGTCATCACTTGTGTGCACACAAGTCTTCACCAAAAAATCAGACAAGTTTAATCAACTTGAGTATTAAACCACATGACAAACATAATTACAAATCAACACAGTTTACCCAAAGCTAATCATCCCATAAACAAGTATTGAGTCATACCACATGCTTTCAAAAAATTCAACACATGTCATCACTTGTGAGCGAACAGGTCATCACCAATAAATCATACAAGTGTAATCAACTTGGGTATGAAACCACATCAAAAAGATAATTACAAATCAGCAAAGATTATCCAAAGTGAATCACCCCCATAAACAAGTATTGACTGGTATAGTATGATAGTTCAAAAAATTGAGTGATACCACATGCTTTCAAAAAATGCAACAAAGGTCATCACTTATGTGCACACAAGTGATCACCAACAAATCAAACATGTTTAATCCACTTGGGTATGAAATCACATGAAAGAAATAATTACAAATCAACACATATTACCCAAACTTAATCACCCCATAAACAATTATTGACTGGTATGACATGAAAGATAAAAAAATTGAGTCATACCACATGCTTTCAAAAATGGTTGAACAACCCAAACCCAATGGAGGAGACGTTTCGATAGAACTCCCTTTCACAACAAACGCCCGTCGTCAACAAAACCCCATCGTCAACAAAACCCCGTCGTCAACAAACCCTTGTCATCAACAAACCCTCGTTGTCCGCAAACCCTAACCCTTTCAAGATTTATCCACGAGAGAGAATCCGTCTTCTGTGTTCAACGTCTTTTGCTATCTTCTTTCGTCAGACGAATCACTCGAAAAACCATTGTCGTTGGGGGTGAAAAGAGAAACAATACAAGTGCGCAGGAGAGACCACTCAAAAACCACTCGAAAAACTATTCAAATTTTCTTTAAAAGCCACGTATGCATCTAAATGGTTTTATAAAATTTATTTTAATTTAAAAAATAAAAATCACCTACTCATGTCACCTCATGGAGTTAAAAAAGGGGTCAGAATATGGAATTAGTTTTTCATTTTCTCTTGAATAAACAAGTTATCAAACAGTCTTTTAAAAGATAAACTACACTAATCATAAATTAACTGACAAAGCAACATTCACCACCGTGGAATTGTAAAACTTGTGTTTAACTTATTCATAAGTTTGTGCGCATTAAAATTTCTTTATGCGTAGGATTTGAAAGTGACACGGGTTATCATTACAAGCACAAAGTGAGGAAAAACTAGCAAATTGAAAGCGAAAATATTGTTTAAAACAGGAGAAATTTCTTTTAGAAAGAAACGCTAAAAACAATCTACAAAACATTGCATCCGTGTAATGAAACCGGTCCTTATCCTATAGATTGAGTACTCAGTGATACCAACATGACAAAGCAAAAAATATACTGATTTTCATGTTTTAGTAACCCTCAAATATTGCAGATGTGGGGAGAAAATAACAGTAAAGAAATACCCAATGGCCCTCATCTAGAAATTGATGTGCAGTGTATATAAATAAGTGGATTCAAAGAACTTCGCAGCTAATCATACATTTCAAATTGTACAAGTTTAAATTGAGCCATTCAAAATGATGCAGAAATTAACATTAATAAAAATAAAATAAAATAGTCTGTACACAATTTCAATGGCGAGCCACCACAGCAATCAGGTCACAACTGTAAGGTGCACCCTACCATCACATACTTGCTCCTCGATCTTAGTGGCCAATAAGGCCCAAGAGAAAATAATGTGACAACAACCCAGCAAGAAGAGGTGCATGTCATTAGAGGATTAATTGACATCTCCACATACCAAGCAATGCCAAAGACAATCCCAATTAAATCTCAAAACCTGTCATTATGAAAATATCCATCAAGCAACGAGGGGACAAAATCGTGAGCTTGTATTGATCTGTTCCAACAGACAATCAAGTAACCTACAAAATGAAAAATCTAATATCTCAGCACCAAATATATGAAAAAGAATGCAGTGTTTAAACCAACAACATCCAAAACTAACGATGTCCCAATTTTCTTGTCTATATGCAGAAAGCATAACCATGAGAATGTTTGGAAGTACATCAACTTGATTTCTAAATATTGCATAAGAAATGAGAAGGAAGTATCTATTGCAACTGTTCTCTGGTGTATTTGGTTATATCCACATATATAAGCAAAGCAAAGATACATAAGTGGAAATTCTCAAGAACTAAAGATCACAAAACCAAATCAAAGAGGAGAAAAAAAAGAGATCAACAAAACATTTAACATGGTGTGCCAATCTCACCAAAGATCTGATAAAAATATCACTAAACGACAATGATAAAATCAAAGGAACCAGAAAAACTAGCTGACACCAAATGAACTCTATAGAAGAATGTTGTGCTGAGAAGGTTCTAGCATTTCTTTTCAACCATATACACCAACGAAATCCAGCCTAAGAACAATGACAGCTTTCTGGTCTCTTTGATCTTATTATCAAATCCTATGAATTTTACACGTAGGAACTTTTGAAGAACATGGGGCAAACCCAGTGTTCATCAAAAACATCAAACTAGTTATTTTAGAGAAATGAAGCTAAGGGGGGCAACGCAAGAACAAGAGAATAATTTATCATTATGTTTCCCCTTAAGTAATCAAGAGTTTGACTAACTTGGCTGCTTCAGTAACCGTTGGTACTGATAGGCCAAGTAATGAAATTTGGATTTGTTTTGACAAATTTCTCTATAAACACTTCTAAGAAAAAAAAAAAAAAAGAGGAAGCAAAAACTACATTAGCTTCTCCATAATATGTACAAGTTCTCGCATATATCTTTCCCAAATCTTTATTTTTTTAACCTATTCATTAATTAATGTTAGCTTTATAAAAAAGCTTGTTTCATTTTCTGTTATTTTTTTTTTCTCGTAAAAGTCCTTATGGAACAAAAGAACAAGCCCTTGGTAGTTTTATTGAAAAGTGCATTAAAAAATAAAAAAGAAAAGGAACAGGTAGACTTGAGAGGATTACAAAAGGCATGACTATAAGTCTCCTAGCTCAAAAATTTCTTTATTTTTCTTTCTCTCTGTATTTCATGGAACTCTTAACATTAGGATTTGTTTACTTTGATTGTATTTTCTTTTAGTTGAAATTGAAATTTAGAACTTGTTGTTGGGCCTCAATTGTGATGGTGTTTCTGGTTTCAAGAGGCAAGTGTGCACCAAGTGAAGCACGAAAACACCAAGCCAAAGCATTGGAAGTGTGACTTCAGAAGCGTGTCAACTCGAACATTCTAGACCCTATTTTTGAACCTTGGCATGCAAGACAGTTGGGAAAAGAAAGCATGTGTACCAAGGAGCATGCAAAATGTGACTCTAGGCACGCCACTTTTAGTAGTTTCCAGGCTAATTTGAAATTTAAATTTTGGAGCCAAAATGACCAAGTCATAATTCCCTATATAAGGCATCCATGTAACCTTGTTTCACATCTTTGAATAAATTGGATTTCTTTGACAAAATGTGAGACCATTGAGTTCTCTTGACAGTGTGATACTCTCTTGTTTAGAGTCTTATCTTGACGTCTCAGGAGTTCAAGTGGTGTTTCAACCTCTCACTTATCTTTAGTTTACTAAAAATAGCATGATTCTTCATCTCTTCTGTTCACCATCTTTAATTTTTGTTGTACTAAACATTTTAAGTTCATTGAATTTGTGTGACTCGAAGCTCAATCATGAGTTCATTGCTTGAAAAACAAGCACAGAGGAGATTCATGTAATTGAGGTAATGATTTTACAATGTTGTTCAAATTGATTCACCAAAATTAAAGGACTTCATGGTTTACAAGTGAGGAGCTACTATGTAGAAGATCAGTCTTCCATACTCATAGTTGAGGTTGCACCATTTACTAAGCAATTTTTTTTTTATATTTTGCATCAGGCAAAAATGTGTTATGGTGTATTTTAGAATAGTTTAACATGTTAGAATAGGTTAACTTATCTTCTGTCTATCCCTAGGAAAGCTAAAATGTTGTTTTTGTGGTACCTATTTGTTACCTAGGTGTAGTCTTTTCATATCTCCTTTTTGTATCTTTGATGTAAGGACTCATAAATAGTCAGTTAAGAGATGAATCAATCTCTTAGCATTATGTTGTAAGAAGGATATTAAATGCATTACTAGAAGTTGGTAGAATATTAAATATATTACTAGAAGCTAATAGAAGATTCTAGAGATTTTTTGTAATTATTACTTTAAGGTTAGAGTTCTATATATAGAGACTAATGTACTGTTTCAAATGAACTAATTGAGTAAAATCTTCTTTCTTTTATATTAATTCTTTCAAGTTGGTATCACAGCTCCTAGGGAGCCATGCTTTCGCATTTCTTCTTTCTCGGTCCTCATTAGTGTTGTCTGAAGTGCAGCCATTTCTTTTAATTATTGGGTTGCCTAAAGTGCCCCCAAGTTGTGGTTTTGTCATTGTTGCTACTGCATCACTTCTATCGTCGTCGCTGCTGCATCACTGTTGCCGTCGCTGCTGCATCACTGTTGTTGTCGTCGTTGTTGTTGCTGCTGCATCGTCGCTGTGCATTGTTGCCATCAGTGTTGTTGTTGCATTGCTGCCATCACTGCTGCTATCACGCTATTGTGTTGCTGTCACTTTTTGTCTTACCTTTCATTTGCATTTAGGAGAGGGCTAAGGAATCCTATTATTTACTTAATATGGAAGTTCCAGTAAGCAATGTTGAGCTTCTAACTTCAGAGATACATGTACTACATGTTGAAATTGAACGTTTGAAATCTCTTATGGAGTCCACCAGCAAGTCACTTTCTGGTACTAGCTCTCTAGCTATGACGGGTAAGAACTTCAATGCATCTTTTAATGTTTCTAAAACTTTATGTAAGGACTCTTGGGTTCTCGACTCTGGTGCCACAGACCATATGACCCTTCATTCATTTCTTTTAACATCATATGTTTCTATTTTCGAAAACCAAATTACTGTTGCCAATGGGACTCATATACCCATAACTGGACATGGTAATGTTTCCTTTCTGTCATCCCTCAATCTTAAAGATGTTCTTCATGTTCCAAACCTTTCTAATAATCTTATTTCCGTTAAAAAACTTACTCATGACCTAAAGTGTTTTGTAACCTTCTTTCCCATTCATTGTGTTTTCCAAGATCTTGCCATAGGGAGGAAGATTGGAACTGTTAAGGAACAGGGAGAGTTGTATTGTTTTAACAACTTGGGAAGTAAAGATAGTATTAGTGCACAAGCAGGTACCTCTTGCCTCCATTCTTGCACTACTTTTGAGTCCTCAAATTTGGCTTCTCCATCGTCGTCTAGGACATAAATCCTTTCCCATTCTAAAGTCCATGTTCCCTTCCTTATTTTAGAAAGAGTATATTGAGTCATTTAAATGTGATGTATGTCAACTTGTAAAATACCATCGGGCCACATATCCTCCTAGTAATACAAAGAGTGTCCATCCTTTTGATTTAATTCATTCTGACGTTTGGGGACCTGCATCAAACTATAGTATTTTTTGTGCTAAATGGTTTGTCACGTTTATTGATGATTGTACCCGTGTTACATGGATTTTTCTCATGAAAGAAAAATCCTAAAATGCATAGGGGCCAGCCCCGATAATGAAGACAGTGCAAGGGATTACATAGAATTGTGGATGTAAACCACCAATTTTGCACATTTTAGAAGTATTTAAACTACCCAAACAAAATCAGGCCCAAACTAGAAAGGTTAAAGTATAGGTAATGTGAATCACCTGTTTAGTGGAACCACCAAGAATTTAATTCTGCATTGCATAATATTGAGGAGCCAGCTCAGTTAACCATAGGTAATCAACTCTAGTTAAATTCCGACATACTTGTTATTAGTTTGGACCAATTCGTTGAATATCACACACTCTGGTTTTCTCCGGAATAATACAGAAGAAGGGTGGATCTGCACCACCTGACCACTTGCCAAAGCCCTGCCATGTAACTAAGCAATAAGAGACCTTTAATAGAAAAATAAATTACATACGCAGTTAAGGATTCCAGTTGGAGTCAAAATTCCAAAAAGAATTTCAAACATAGAAGACCAGAGTTTGACCTAATTACAGGAGGGAATTGAAAGCATGCCACACAGACAGGACAGCCAAGAATTTCTATCTTTAATTAGATACCTGTATGTCCCCTCTGGCTGCTTTACAACTGCATTTAGGAAAAATGAAGCAGCTAGCCATCTGCGGAATTGAAGCAAATCATCTCCACAAGAAGAAAGATTAAGACCCATTTGTTCAACATGTCCCTTAATCTGCCTGAAAAAAGTAATTTGCAAATGTGAAAGCATAAATGTCTGGACTAGATTACATTAGAAAAAATATCATGAAATCCTTGATATTTAGCTTAACATGATAAAATTACTTGTGAATGTCACGAGCATGTCTAAGAGACCGGCTATTAATATAATTTTCTTTGCACCATTTTCTAAAAACCTTTTCAGTCTTTGCTATTCCCATCTCCATTGATCTCTTCTCCAAGAAATCATTAGATGCTCGATACACATTAATCAAAGTGACGTGGTCTCCTTCTGGACTTGAGAAGCATTTAGTTGCAGTTCTTGCCTGGTAAAATATGAGAGAAATCAATAAACAAAACAATTTTTGATAAATACCAAGAGGGAACAGAAGTATATGGAAAAATATGAAGACCAAAACCTCACACAGTCAGTCAACTATGTTCAAATCATGCACATACATGATATTCATAAATATTTTTTTAAACAGTTAATAGAGAGATAGACACACTAGTACTATATATAATCACTGACCATCCATATGTTATGTTTCATCATACAATCAAAATAGAATATAATAGGAATACAGTTGGAGTTCAGTCCTTAAACCTCTTCTAACTTGTCCCGAGGACTATAAAATATGGATTCCACAGACAGCAGAGCTACAGTTATCAACATCTCCTCCAAGCAGTTAAACTCACTAGCTAAAATAAGAGCTTTGGAATAAATGGGATCCAAGGGCAGTCGAGCCATTTGATGTCCAACAGGATCAGATAGTAGACATTCATCTGTTAGGGCACCCAACAAAAATAGCTCCTCCAATGATTTTATAATAGCTGCCCTGTTCAAACAAGTCATAAGCACAAGCATTGGGTAACATTTTACCAGGTCAAAATACTTTTAAAAATTATAGCTAGAAATATCCCCAAAAAATGCTACTTTATTTCTGGAGAACAATGTATGTGACACCATCAGAAGCATTTCGACTCACTAATGAATAATGGCCAATGCAAAATAGTCGATCACTAAATCCCTTATACAGTATTGTATTACATCTGGTCAGAAAGAAGTGGTCATTCAGTACTATTGTTAGGTGCATAATGAACATCATAAGTGAAAACAAAAACATGGACTAAAATTATCAATTTGATGCAGCATGACCAAAAAATAGCAACATAGTGGATAGCATGATGACTGCCATACTAAAGATTATATAAACAAAATAAATACTTCAATTAACAAATAAAAGTGCTTAAACTAAAAACTATCGAGATATATGGTTCTGTTGATCGTGGTCCATGTAATGGTTTTTAATAAATGTGGTCCCTGCATTACTTATTTAGTGGATGAATATATTCCCAAAAGTAGAGGCAATAACATACGTAACATTTAATTAATTTTTGGTTTAAATGTCATACCTTTCATATCATTTTGGTATATGAATAATATCTAGGTACTCCTTTAATAACTTTATTTTTCAAGATAAAGAGAAGTTATCAAACAAAACATGGAATCACATAAATATCCACAAATCCAAATGTAGGGAAACTGCCAGACCAAAATTCTGGAAGGTTCTACCTTGAAGGTTTATCAATAAAATCAAACCCTAGTATGTCATCAACACCCAGAGCCTTGAGCTGCAAAATAACATTAGAAAGGTTGCACCGCTTAATCTCTGGCATTGTTGAGTCCTCAAGTTTCTCAAATTCTTTTCAGGATATAGACAGAAGCATTTTCCAGGTCCTTCACGCCTTGCACGCCCACTAATACCCAAAAAGGCAATGTTATTAATCAATTTGTACTACTCTTAAAATTCATCAAATATCTATTAAATTCATGAAGATAATTTTAGCTGAAATTAACTATGAAAACATACCAATGATTTCAAAACAACCAAAACTAGATTTAATAGGAGAAAACATAAAATAAGTCAATTCAAGAATGAGAAATTGTATAAAATAAAAATGTTCAGAAATTAAAATATTTCATGAAAGCGAAAAATGATACTTTACATTCACAGGTTTATTCTTTTCTTATAAGAAATATTGAGAGGTTTATTATCTTCCACTTTAACCGATAAACAAAATTTAAAGCAGTCAAGCACATGCAAACATACGAATTTAAAATAAATAATAAATACTAGAAACATTGATGGCAGACTCACATCTAAAATATCTCTGTCATGCAATACCGTGTTTCCCTCAAGAAAACCAGAGATGTCAATTACAAAACTCAACTGAAAAAATGAAAGGACGTCATCCACAGTCAAATTGAGCCAAATTTCATTTTCATTAACCAAATTAATTCCACCATTATTTACAAGTCACAATTAAGCATTAAACAGACTCACACATAATCTAGTGCCACCTTCTTTGCAGAGCCTGGGACTTGGATGTAGGCACTATAATCAAGGATTCCATGCCTTTTCCAGGGTCATAGGAACGTGCTTTAACAAATCCAGGAACAATTACATATTTGATTCCAGGAATTGTTACTGATCTCTCAGCAATATTAGTTGCCAATATCACCTTCAAAAACAACATAAATAAGCATAATACGGCTAAAAAAAATAATAACCAGATAAGATATAAATCTCAAGAGTTTATTCTAACTCCATATAAGTTCGCATTACATAGGTGGTGCTCAAGTTCAAAATTACAAAGTCAGAGATAGCATTCTGTTATTTCAATGTATTATCTGTAGGAATTATAGCAAGGCAATTGACTTAGTTTCTAAAGCAAAAGCAGTGTTATTTGAGAGAAATAAAGCATCAGTTGTAGCAGAGGTGATGACTAAGATAATAGTAGCTGCAATGGATGCAGTTAAGGTGATGGGTTCAGTAAAGGCATATTGTTGGTTGGCAAAAACAATTGCTTCACGGTAAGTGTGACTGCTAGTAAAAGTGGTATTGTGGTAAAAATAAGAGAAGCAATAAATGACAATGTTGCAAGAAGATGACATTACTGCATAAACGGGAAACAAAGGAGCTGGATCATGTTCAGAGTGCATAATACTGTTTTCTTGCTTACACTAATCAACTATGAATAAGATGATCAATACACAAGTCATATGTGTGCAATACAACTTCCATGAAAGTTGCATAATTAAAAAAGCAATCTGAAATCATGTGTGCATGTCCTAAACCTACTGGAACTCAAAATAATAACCAGCATTCACTTTAAATTTAACATAATCAGAGAAAATGAAGGTGTTTCAACAGAAAATACAACTGTTAAAAAAAAATAGTTTTAGAAATAAGTAATCAAAAACTTTTACCCCTTTTATTTAATTCTACCAACAGCATATATTAATTAGATCAAACGCATGGCTAGTGTACCTTGCGAAAACCAGATGGATCTGGTGCAAAGACCACATTTGCTGCTCAGATGGAAGAGCGGCAAATATAGGTACAATTAGAAGCTTCTGATTTTCTTGAGGTAATTGTGGGAGTTTCTTATTGATAAGCCTTTCAACAGATTCAATCTCTTTTTGCCCAGTCAGAAATACTAGTATATCACCAGGACCCTCCTCTAAATGAATCTATAAAATCAAAGACATATATGAATTTAAGTTTAAGCAGCAATTATATGAACTTTATTTTCCATTCATCATGACAACGATAAGCATGAACCAGAAATACCATAACCAAGAAAGAATAGAACAGGATGACCATGCTATATTGAAACTGTTAATACAAAAAATGCATACACAGAAACAATGCACCAAGACTAATGCATTGTTTGGGATCCAAAAATCTCTATCTAAGAATAAAATAAAAGTTAAATCACATTATATTGAAATACATGCACTAAATAAACCAAAATCTGGAATATTGTTATCAAGGAAGCATCTAAATAATCTGTCTCTGCAATGCGAGTATTAAATATATCAACAGCAGTCGGGTAAGACTTCAACCTTGCAAAATATAGTCAGCAACTGCGTTATGTTTTTCTTCTTTTTGGTCAGTCGGGTAATTCACTTCATCAAACATGTTTTTTTTTTCTTTAAATGCTTTGAATTATTGTCAGAAGCACAAGAAGAAACATGAGTATACGAGAAGCAATAAAGAGGGATAATCTCGTTTAACAGAAAAATGCCATAGTGCATCTTTGCTCCTTTTATTTGAACTAAAAGACATTATCAGCTCCAACCCAACTTCGGCCAGTGTCCTTGGATATTCCTCTCTCCTTCATTATTTCTCTAAGCTCAGTTACACTTTCCCATTTGCCAGCATCTGCCAAAGTATTAGA